>ERZ1026876.205-NODE-205-length-39264-cov-6.020939_pt1 | contig 39264 bp, 48 predicted proteins | sample MGYA00380168_ERZ1026876 | MGnify/ENA primary metagenome ERZ1026876 (study PRJEB33269, sample SAMEA4719804) | human gut metagenome | biome: human-associated habitat; feature: organic feature; material: feces | place: Cameroon | collected 2013-10 ... | reverse complement strand
CCCCCGCCGTGAAAATGCGCAGCGGCTCCCCTGCCTGCTGTGCCCCGGCTGCGGCAGCGCGGGCCAGCTCCCGCGCATGTCCGGCGTGGGTGGTGATGCGAATGGTATATTCCTCCGGGGCAAGACCTGCCCGGGCAGCTGCAGCGTTGATCTGCTGCGGCAGCTGCTGGGTGCAGTCGGTCTTGCCAGCGGTGGGGTTCAAAAGAAACAAGGTGTGCATGTGGTGCCTCCTGCGATTCTGTTGCTTCTATGATAACAGAAATTCTGCAGGATGCAAGGCATTTTGGTCATTCCCTGCCCGGTATCAAAGGGTCGCCGTCTCGTCCTGCCGGAGGACGATGGTGCCCTCTGCCGTACAGTCCGCAGTCCAGTGCTGCCCGGTGCAGGCAGTCCCGGCAGCGATCTGATCGGCCAGCGCCTGTTCCACCGCTCGGTCCACCTGTCGGCGCAATTCTCGCGCTCCATAGGCCGAGCGGGCACGGGCCGCCAGCACGGCCCCCACCTGCGGGGTGTGCCGGAGCTGATAGCCGCTGCGCGCCGCCCGGACTTCCAGCCTGCAGAGCATTTTTTCCGCGATGGCAGACATGCTCTCGTCGCTGAGCGGACGGAACACGATGAGCTCATCCAGCCGCCCCACCAGCTCCGGACGGAACCACTTTTTGGCTTCCTCCACGGCCTGCGCCGCCTGCTTTTCAAACACGGCCTCCGACCCGGCCGTAAAGCCCAGCGGCGCGGACTGCCCGGCCAGAAAGCGCGCTCCCAAGTTGGAGGTGATGAGCACGATGGTATTGCGGAAGTCCGCCTTGCGGCCCATGGCGTCGGTGAGCTGACCGTCCTCCAGGATCTGCAGCAGAATGTTCTGGATGTCCGGGTGTGCCTTTTCGATCTCGTCAAACAATACCACACTGTAGGGGCGGCGGCGCACGGCCTCGGTGAGCTGGCCGCCTTCGTCATGACCCAGATAGCCCGGAGGTGCCCCCAGCAGGCGGGCAGTGGTGTGCTGTTCCTGATACTCCGACATATCGAACTTGAGCAGGGCCTTCTCGCTGCCAAACCAGCTCACGGCAAGTGCACGGGCCAACGCTGTTTTGCCTACCCCGGTGGGGCCGAGGAAGAGCATGGCCCCGATGGGCCGACCCGGCTCTCCCAGCCCGGTGCGGCTGCGCCGGATGGCCCCGGCCACCGCCGCCACGGCCTTCTGCTGGCCCACGATCTCGGCGTTGAGGCGGGATTCCAGCTTGTCCAGCCGTTCCCGTTCCTTCTCCCCCACCCGCTCCACGGGCACGCCGCTGGCCTGCGCCACCACCCGGGCAATGTCCTCCCGGGTGAGGGTGGGATCTGCTTTCCCCTCCCGCTCGGCACGGATGCGGGCAGCGGCACAGGCCTCGTCCACAAGGTCGATGGCCTTATCGGGCAGGAAGCGCCCCGGCAGGTACCGCACCGAGAGCTCCACGGCCTCCCGCAGTGTCTCAGGCGGCAGATGCACGCTGTGATAGCGCTCGTAGCGGGGGGCAAGCCCCTCCAGGATCGCCGCAGCCTGCGCCGGGGAAGGCTCCTCGATCTGCACCCGGCCAAAGCGGCGCTCCAGTGCGGCATCCTTCTGGATATGGGTGCGGAACTCCTGATCGGTGGTGGCCCCGATGAGCTGCAGCTCCCCCCGGGCCAGCACGGGCTTCAGGATGCTGGCGGCATCAATGGCTCCCTCTGCCGCGCCGGCTCCCACGATGGTGTGGAACTCGTCCACAAACAGGATGGCGCTGCCGTCCCGCACAAGCTCCTCCAGAAGACTTTTACCCCAACACACCAACGTCATTTTTCTCTCAAAATATAGGACTAATTAAAGAATAATCCTCGTTCAATCAAATCCAATCACATGTTTAACGGTCTCTGAATTCAAAAAATAAAAGTCCCTGAATATTCCGCGGCTCGACTCGCAGATACTCAGGGGCTTTTTCTTTCGTGAAAGTCTTTCAAATATCAGTCTCGTATCGTGAGCTCTATTTCACATCCGTACATCAATTGGCCGCATCTCAAACAGCCCGGTCGGAAACGTCGCTCAAAATATCATAGCCCAATATCTTGGAGCCCTTTCTAAATATCATATTACCATAGTCCGCGATCCAATTGCAAGCCCATTCTTCAGCATCGACCCAGTAGGCCGGTTTCACCATGCGGTGCAGCTCTGGCAGCAGACCGTAACTGACTAAGGTAACATGGCCCAGCTCGTGGATCAGCACCCTTCGCAGCTTTTCCCCGCTCAGTCCTCGTGCTACAAACACATGTTGCAGTTTCGGGTCTGTCACGGCAAGGGTCCTGCGTCCGGTGCGATCCACAAGGTATGGGCTGTCCGGGTCTACAAAACGGATGCGCCAAAGCCACCCGTTTACCGTAAACCGTTCCATTTTGAATTATGCAGGCATGTCCGCCACGAGCTTGGTGAAGTCAGCCTTGATCTTCTTGCGCAGGTCAGGGTCAGCATCCCCGTAAATGGTTCGGATGGTGCTCATCGCGCTCGTCAGGTGCTCGCTTGCCCGGCGCTCCATCTCCGCCTTGTCCATGGCCGTGTGGCTCTCGGTGTAGTGCTTGCGGGCTTCCAGGTACTCGCCATAAGGCTTGCCGTACTGTCTGCCCTCATGCTCAAACTCCCCACGCCGACGCAGAGGGAACTCCCCGTGGTCGTCACGCATCTCCCTCTCGAACTCGTCCGGGTCGCGCAGCCACTTCTCCATGTAGCGGTGCTGTTTCGTCGAGGGCGTGTACCCCATCCGATAGTCTTCCGCTTCGCCCATGACCTTACTGACCTTCTCGTAGTAGCAGGCTTCGTACAGGTTCCGCTTCGTTTCGGCAAGGTCCTTGATCATGTCAGTCACTTCCCCTGCCTCGTGGGTGTTCACGCTCTCGATGCCCTTCGCCAGCTCTCCCTTGAGGGCATCCACCAGAGTTTCCATCATCGAGCAAACACTCTCCATGCAACGATTCTCCATGTTGATTCCTCCTTACGAAAGCTTCCGCACGATGAGATTCGCACCGGGCGAAACAGTCAGAGCGGCTGTTCCGGTGTTCACGATGCGGATCACGTCATACATGCCGCAGCCAGTTCCCAGCAGCATGGTTTTCGCCACGTTGAAGGCATCCCCGGCAGCGGTGCTGGTCACGATCATGTTGGAGCCGGGGAGCACTGCATTCCCTGCGGAAATGCTAAGCTGGACCGTACCGGCAGCCACACCTGCGATGTTGCCCGAGAACGCCACTTCGTAAATGCCGGGCAGTCTGAGCTTTACATCACTCATGCCCGCACGGTGACATTCGGCGGTGCAACGGGTCTTGAGGTTCGTCACGTCAAACAGAATCGCCTGACCGACTTCCAGGGTCTGAGCAGCAGAATTGGATATCTCGATCATCTGCAAATCCTCCTTCAAATATCAATAAGAAAGGAGCGCCAGTCTCCCAGCGCCCCTCCATTTTGAAATTTCGCTTAGGCGGCCATGTTGCAGCACCCGGTCAGACCAGCGATCTGGCAGCCCAGAGTACCGGTACCGGCGTAGGGGTTCTGCACGATGTAGGCAGGGCCGGGAGCCGGACGCAGCTGGTTCACCAGATAGTTGTTCTGAGCCTGCTGGCTTGCAGCGAGGGTCATCTGGCTCACCTGAGTGCGCAGCTGTGCGATGGTCTCATCCTTGTCGGCCATGCGGTTTGCAACGATCTCGTCATGCAGCTGGCGATAATTTGCATTGTCGTTCTGCATGATCTGCTGTGTCTGGTTGGCGATGGCGGTCGTGATGGCGCAGGTGTTGGTGGCCAGGTCGTACTGGATCTGTGCCTGCCCCTGACGGTTCTCACAGCAGCAGTTTGCCAGCTGGGTCTGGAGGGCGTTGGTGTTCTGCATGTTGGCGACCGTGTCGGCGTTGATTGCCTGCTGGATGCCGAAGTTACCCTGCATCATGGCAGTGTTCACGCCATTAAAGCCCTGAAGCATCGCGGTGTTGGTGTTGTTGAAGCCGTTCAGCAGGCTGGTGTTCATGGCGTAGAAACCGTCGCACAGACCGTTCTCCAGGCCATTCAGCTTGTTGATGACACTCTGATTATCGAATCCACGCTGGATATCCGCCTGAGTAGCGGCACTTGCCAGAGCGCTGCGGGTTGCAGAACCATTCCCGCGGTTACCAAAACCGTTGCCGTCCCAGTTGCCAAATCCGCCCCACAGAGCGAACAGGATCACAATGATCCACCATGCACCGCAGCCGTCGCCCCAGCCATTGCCGTTCCTGTTGCCGGTCACAGCAGCGATGTCAGCCAGACTCGGGATCATGCCCATCATACCATTGTTAAACATATCATTTCCTCCTTTGGAAATTTCAGTGAGTGGAAAATACGGATATGTTCACTGAGCCTTCTTTCAGGCCGCGCGTATCCTGAGCAAAAGCTCAATTCACATCACTTGGGATATGTTTAACGTCCGTTTGCTTTTAACGACCTCTGAAGAACCGCATTGCCTGTGCGTAGGCCTCCTCGGGTGTGATCCCGTAGCTCTCGCACAAGTTCCGGGCGATCTGCTCACCCGTCGCGTCGTCTCCATTTTGAATTGCCGACAGTGCGTTGTGTGCCATCGGGTTGTTTCGCAGCTGTGGGTTTCCCGCCAGTAGACGGTTCACAAAGTTCATTCTCGGGTTATTCGGCGTTTGGTTCATGGTTCAGTCCCTCTTTTCCGTGTTTATAAGGTTCTTTGTGGTAAGGTCTTGACTTTTTCTGTACCAAACGCTTGATCTCGTCCAGCTTGTCCCGGATCTCTGCCAGCTCACCATTTTCAGGCGGGTTCTCAGCGGTCTGGGCCATGGGAACGAAGGTCATGGTTTCGATTTTCCCGACATTCGATAGATACTTCACATACACACAGCTCATGTCATCTTTCGGGAAGATGGCCACCGTGCCGTTATTGGGCACTTCGTTGGGGCGTACTTCCTGAATGTCATGGATCATTCGTCCAGGGATGGCCTGTACGAACTGCTGCTGGTATCCATTTTGAATTCCCATTCCCTGCATCTGTTGCAGGTTCTGATTGTTTTGCCATCCTCCCAGAGCAGCTGCCTGTTGAGGAGTAAGGCTCTGCGGAGGATATGCACCATAATACTGGTTCATAAAGATCCTCCTTTGCAGGTTTAATAATTACTGATTGTTCTTGGCCCTCAGCTCCGTATAGAGCTTGTCCGCCGCGATGGCTTCCTTCGTGAACGAGTTGTTCTGCCACCAGTTCACAATGGCCACCACAACGGTGATGAGGGTGCTTACCACCTGCTGGAGCTGCTCGTTGTCAATGGGCAGCGGGCTTTTGCCAAAGGCGGTCAGCAGACTGTTCAGCAGCGCCACAAGCAGGCAGATGGTTCTTGCCCACGTTGCGGCGGTCACGGTCGTGTTCTGTTCCATTTTGAAATCTCCTCTCATGTCATGGCGTGTTCTGTTCCATTTTGAAATCTCCTCTCATGTCATGGCGTGTTCTTCCCGGACAGGCAGACTTTCCACTCGCTCATACAGGTTCGTGCCGGTGCCGTTTCCATGCAGTTCGTGGTATGCCTCATAGATAACGCCGACGTTCGTCAGCCCTTCCACGTCCACATACCCCTGATGAAGATAATACCGGCAGCTCTGATACAATCGATCATGGAGCATCGCTTTCACGCCTTTTTTCAGCGCTTTCTGCTCCTGAATGGTCGCCCAGAGCGTCTTACCCATCCAGCCCATGATGCCTGCCACCAGGATCGACACGATCTCATTCAGATGTGTCAAGATAAAGCTCTCCGTGGGCTTCACGCCCCTTTCACACAGGTAAGGCCGGCTTTCGCAATGATGCCCGGGTAGTCCTTATACACATGGTTCATGTCCACCACGCCGCTCACGCCAGCCACATTGCCCTTGGAGCTGTACTGCCACATACCGTGCTTGCGGGTCGGCCGCTTGTTCCGGTAGTCCGCCAGCCATAGGTCAAAGTCGTTCAGCTGCCACATGTTCAGGTTGTAGTCGGCAAAGTTCGAGTAGGTGTACAGGATCGCGTACAGCCCCCACTTTTCAATCTCCCTGAGCTCCATTTTGACAAGTTTCGTCAACTCGGCTGCGGGCAGACCTTTCAGACGGGGGTCCTCCACATCCATAGCAATGGGCAGCTCAAAGCGCTTTCCTTCCAGGCAGGTCTTGAGCAGGTTCAGCTCCTTCTTTGCCATGCCTTCCGTTACCGCAACGGTGTAAGCATATACGCCAACTGGCAAACCAACAGATTTTGCCCCGGCATAGTTCGCTTCAAAGCACGGATCGACGTAGAGCTGCCCGCTCTTGGTGGAAACTGCACGGATCATCACGCCACCTACTTTTCCGCTGGCCTTGACTTTTTTCCAGTCAATGGTTCCCTGCCAGCGGGAAACGTCGATGACATCAAGCATTGCCCTGCTCCTTCAGTTTCTCGGCCAGCTGGGTGCACAGCTTTTCGTACTCCTCTTCGGTCAGGCGGTCGTTGGCAAAGAAGATATCCAGCTTCCGCTGCATCCCGTTGGTCTTACCGCGTTCGATCAGGCGTGCACAGGTGTTGTAGAGTTCCATTTTGAGTCCTTTCTGCTCACGTTCTGCATGAGCCATCTTAATGTAAAAAATCGCTCATCAGCATTCCTTTTCAGTGGGCCAATAAGCGAAACGATACAAATGGGCTGACCCGACTCTTATTCCTCCGGCGTAACCCCCAGCTCCAGCATGGTCAACCGGTACTCCTGATCCACCACCAGGCTGTCGGTGTCGGTCTGGGCGCTTTGCAGGGCGGCCAGTGTTTCGGGCAGGGTGTCCACGGCTTTCTGTCGGGCCGCTGCCTTCTGCCGTGCCTCTTCCTGTGCGGCCAGCTCTTCGGCGGTCGGCGGCTGGGGCACTTCCCCGTATTCGTACACCTCGTACTCCGCCCCACATAGCCGGATGCCCCAGTAAGCTTCCCCGGGCTGTGCATTCTGGTTGTGTGCGTTCACGGCGGCCTCAAGTGCACTGTAATCTGCTGAGGTGCCGTCGGTCGGTATCGTATACCCGGGCCGGATCGTTGTTTCTTCCATTTTGAGATCTCCTTTCCGGGTGCTCAGTTAATATAGTTACTGGAGGCCCATAAAAAGGTAACCGTTGTTACCAGCGTATTCAGCGGCAGCACGATGCAGGGACGCAGACCATACGAGTCCTCTCTGTGACGACCCGCACTGTGGAAACCTCCATCCGCATAAAACGTGTACATATAGTTGCCGTTGTAGCTTCGCTTGGAGCGTGTCCAGTATTCAGTGTCTGCTTTTCGCTTGTCGGTGGCAGCAGTCGTGTAGTCGAAGTAATCCAGCTTTGCGCCCTCCTGGGCCATCAGACCATCAATACCCTGCCAGGTGTAAACCCCCATCTCCACAGCGGAAAGCAGAAAGCACTTTCTCGAAAGGCCGTTCGAGCCGGAGGAAACCTTGGCAGAGTCGTAATCCGCCTGCTTCACGTAGGGCAGATGCACGGTCATCAGGCGGTTTGCCACGCTGGATTTGATATTCCCGCCCGGGTAGTTGACGCACCAGTTGTCCAGTGCATACCCTTCGTAGCCGTAGATGTAACCACCGCTGATGGAAGTGGATGCCGCAATGTTCGTCCTCCAGAGCCATGCACCGTTGGCCGTGCTGTCGTACAACCCGCCGCCCGGAACGCCCTTGTGCACCAGCTTGTACCAGTAGGTATTGTTGCCGCTCGGGTCTGCAATGCCGAATTCCGTCCCCAGTGCAAAGGAGCTGATGGGGTTGCCGCCGTCAAAGAACTTCTTGGCCACGCCGTCCACGCCGATATAACCCTTATGCACCTGCCTTGCGGTACCGCCCACGCCGGTGTAGATCTTGGAGACCGATTTGGCACTTCCGCCGATCCCGGTATAAATTGCCATGTTCCGTCCTCCTTATGCGTACACCAGCAGGATGGAGCCGGTGGCAAGGCTGCTTCCCGCACCGGGGTCACTGGTTTGGGAAGTGATGGGGGTCACACCCAGCCAACTCTGCAAAACAGCCTTGCTGACATCCTTGATCTTCGTGCCGTTGTCCGTATAACCGGCAATATGGGTCAGGTTCGACGTGTTGAGGCCATCACCCGCATAGCCGACTTGGATTGTTCTGGACGAATCCTTATAGTCGGTTACACCGGTTGCTTTTGTGGCGGTGTCTGCATTACCATTCAGCGAACCAATAAACTTGTTAGCCCTGACATTTGCAAAAGCACCGCTTCCTCGACCGTCATTGAACCGATACTCATCGATCGTGTTGTCTCGGTATCCCCAGTAGACAGTGTTGTTCTCAGGGATGCCAACAAAATTCACTTCATTCTTGTTCTCAAACGCCAATTTCGAGTGGTTATGTTCGCTCGGCGGAAACGTCTCCGGCTTATCCGTCACGGAATTCCAGTCGGTCTTGATGCTCTTGAACTTGTCGCCCACGGTCTTTGCGTCTGCGGGTGCGCCGTCAATGGTCAGGGTCTTGTCAGTGTTCACCACCTTCTTGGCCGCTTCCACCAGTTTGCGGGCTTCGTTCTCGCTGGCCTTGGCGTTTCCTTCGCTGGTCTTCGCATTTCCCTCGCTGGCCGCTGCCTTCCCTGCGCTTGCTTCGGCTTCCTTGGCCTTGGCGGTGCAGGTGGCCACGCTGGTCCCCATGCTGTCGGCGCTGGCTTTCGCGTTGGTCTCGCTGGTCTTCGCGTTGGCGGCGCTGGTGGCAGCCTTGGTTTCGCTGCTCTTGGCATTGGTTTCGCTGGCCTTCGCGTTGGTCTCAGAGGTCTTCGCCGCATTCTCGCTTGCCTTCGCGTTGGTCTCCGAAGTCTTCGCGTTGGTCTCACTGGTCTTTGCGGCGTTCTCGCTTGCCTTGGCATTGGTTTCGCTGGTCTTTGCCGCGCTGGCCGAACCTGCCGCCGCAGAAGCCGAGGATGCCGCAGCGTTCTGGCTTGCCTTGGCTGCATTCTCGCTGGCCTTCGCGTTGGTCTCACTGGTCTTGGCTGCATCCTGGCTTGCCTTTGCCGCATCCCGTGCCGCTTCGGCCTGACGGAGCAGCTCTTTGATGTTGGTGATGCTCTGGTTCACAAAGTCCCGGGTCCACTCCATCGAGCTGGCGATGTATTCACGGACTTCCCGGCCATAGATCGCCTTCCGGATGCCCGTAATGATCGCATCAAAATCCATTGCTATTCTCTAACCTCCTCCATTTTGAACTCTTACGAGCCGATCTGGGTACCCAGCAGCTGGTTCAGGAAACTGATGATCGCCTGTGCGATCGTCCATATGCTGCCCATGGCCTGCTTCTGCACCTGCTGTTTGGTCAGCTTCTCGGGGGTCAGACCAAAGGTGAACTGCTTCTCGTTTGGTGCGTCCAGCGGCAGCTTCAGCTTGGTGCATACCAGCCACTTATCGATCTCGTGGGGGCTGGAGATGATGTGGGTCTTGATCAGGAAGCCAAGTCGGTCGCTGCTTTCCCCGCTGTCCACCCGGTCGTAGGCGGTCAGGGTCATCACAGGCTCAATGTTCTGCTTGTACCCCTTCAGCTCGGTATCTGCTTCCTTGCGCAGGTTGTCGCTGTTCGTGTTGCCGTCGATCTGGATGCACTTCTCGATGATGCCGTACTTTGCTTCGGCTGCTTCGTCCCGCACCGTCTCCGAGATGGCGCTCACGGTGGTGGTCTTGAAGATCCACCATCCGCTGGTGGTCGTCTGGGTGCCGTATGCGGTCACACGGGTCACCACGTCGCTGGACATCTGCTCCACATAGCTGAAATCCAGCAGGTTCACGCCATATTCAATGGTCTGTGTCGTGGTGGCATCCGTGTCCACAAGGTAGTCGATGTACACCCGCCATACCGCCGTGCCGTTGTCTGCCCGCACGAATCGTGTCCGCAGGTATCCGTCGTATTCTTCCAGCAAAAAGGTGTTCAGCAGGCTCCACTGGCTCTCGAACAGGGTTCCCTTGCTGGAGGTGTCAATGGTGCGCCCGGGCTGGATATTCACCTTCCCGATGCCAAAGGTCCCGTAAGGCCCCTGATAGTAGTCCTGCAAGGCCTGCGTTGCCAGATAGAAGATGCTGTTGGATGGTACGCTCGCCCACTGCTCCAGCGGATTGTCCGTGGTCAGATAGTAGGTTCCGCCGTTCACTTTCGGCACGAATCGCTGGAGATATCCCAGCACGCCCTCGGCATACAGCTTATAGCTCAGGTCAAACAGCTTTTCCGTCTCGGTCACATAACCCAGCCAGATCGGTTTGCCGTCCTCCTCCACCACCAGCCACGTTTTCTCGTACTTCAGGGTGGTGTACACGGGGTTCTTGTAGCTGCCGAACGCCGTGTTGATCTGGTACGGGATGGTCGCCTCAAAACTGCCGAACTCGTTTTTGGCCAGGTTCAGCACCGGGTCTTCGAGGAATCGGTTGGAAACGCTTCCCTCCACCGTGTCGCCCTGGGAATCAAAGATGCACTCCCGGGTGTCCCACTGGAACCCCAGAGCGCTCGTGCCGTTAAAGGTCTCCGTCTTCTTCGAGATGGTTCCCGCATAAACTTGATATCCCATTTTGAAATCCTCACAGATACGCCGGCTGGTAATACAGGTTGATTGTCCCCTCACCCATCAGGCCGCTCACCCACACTTCGTACACGTCATATCGCAGATCGTTGTCGATCAGGCCGATGTCCACCTTTCCCATGCCCTCGTCCAGCTGGGGGATAATGGGCGAAATTGTCACCGCCGGAAGTCCCAGCTCCTTCGCTTTGTCGTAAGGGTAGGTCTGGCTCTTTGCCAGTGTAACGCCCACCAAACCGCCCCCGGTCCATTTTGCTTGCAGCAGGCTCGGTTTTTCGCTGGGCGGCATCCGGAAGGTCTTGGTCTGGAGTGCCTTGATGGGAATGTCCTTGCAGTAGGGCACGGCCAGATCGGTCTCAAACCCAAAGGTATCCCACACCCAGTCCTCCTGAATGTTGTCGTATAAGAACTTGAACGGGTAAAGGCTGTAGGCAAGGGTCACAACGCTGTGTCCGTTCTTCTGCTTGATGCCACCGTTCACCCAGACACGCCCCAGGTAAAAGAACGCCGGGTCATCCTCCAGCCGCACCCTGGTCTGTGCCGGGATCGAGTTGCTCTTCGCCAGCGCTCTGGAAAGATACTCCAGCGCTCCGGTTCCCACAGGGGTCGAAAGGTTCTGTCCCCGCCACTGGTCCGTGTCCAGATAAAACTCCCAGCTCCCCTCCCGGGCCTTGAATACCGGGTAACCCGTCAGGCTCTTGGAGAGGTAGGTGGTTCCGTCTCGTCCGGGTACGTTCACAGAGAGGACTTTCTCCACCGGGGGAGCCACCACAGGCCGGGAGACCGGGATCATCTTCCAGTCGTCCCAGGTATTCTTGTCACCAATGGTGATGGAATGGTACATGGTTCCTCCTTAACTCAGCATGTCGGCAGGCGGCTGGAAGTCATAGGAGATGGTCAGCGTCACCCGTCCGTCGTTGCCGTTCTTGACGTTGCTGATCCAGCAGCGCCCTTTGTAGCTTCTCGTCTGCGCGGTGGAAAGCACGGTTCCGCCCAGTTCCACCCGCACTTCGCATTCTCTTCCCTGAATGATCCGCATCAGCCGGAAATAGGTGCTTGTCCAGTCACCTTCCCGGCTCGACCAGTCGGGGTAAAGCTGAATGCTCTGTTCAGTCTTGTCGGGGATGCCGCATCGCTCCCGCACATCGTCCATGGCATTCCGTCCGTAGTCATCCCAGCTGGAATGGGGTACGCCGTCCGCCACATAATAAAAGTCCCAGCTTCCGGTCGAGTTCTGGAACACCCTCTTTCCCAGCGGAGCCTTTTCCGGCGTGCCGTGGTAGGAAGGAAAGTCCATCGTCTCGTATTTTTCCTCAAAGGCATTGACATGCAGGGGGTTCAGGGGGATCAGGTTGAAGTCTCTCGTGCTGTATTCCCGGGAAGCCCCTGCATTGTCATATACCTTAAAAATAAGCCCCGCAAAGGTGGGGATCTTCGAGGAAAGCGCCGGGTCAGTTGCGCTTCGTCCCATCATCGGTTGTTCCTCCGGTTGATCTTCCCCAGCCCCTCGTCCACATCGTTGATGATCTCGCCCACCAGCTTCCGGCCGTTCATCTGGACCTTCATGTTGGCCACGGCCCGGGCAATGCTGTCGATGTGCTCGCCCAGTGCCTCCACGCTCGAAACGATGTCGGCGTTGGGATTTGCCTTCTGGTCAGCCTTGTTGGCCTCTTCCTGCTGAGCCTTGGTCACCTCGGCTCTGCGCACCACGTTGGCGGCAAGGCCTGCGGTGCGCTCTGCATTCAGGGCCACCGTGCCGTTCTGGAACAGGGTGTCGTTCAGCCAGTCCACTCCATTTTGAACGTCGCTCATGTCCACGACCGGCTGGATGCTGGGTTCATACGCGAAGTCGTCGCTGGCAATGTCGCCCACCCGCTGGGCCAGATCCATCATGGTGGAAAGGGCCGTGTCGCTCACATCCTGTACGCCCTGCACCACGGAGTCGGTCTCGTCGGTGATGCCCTGCGCCAAACCCAGGCTCAGGTATTCGCCAATGCCTGCCATCACGCGGCTGGGCGAATGGATACCGAAGAAACTGCAAAAGCCGTCCACGATGGCACCGCCAAAGCTGGTGATGCCGTCCCAGACTGCTCCCGCCGCGCCGGTAATGCCCTGCCACAGTCCGGAGATCAGGTTTCCGCCCACGTCCACCAGGCCCTTGAAGCCGTTACTGATCCAGTCCCACAGGTGCGAGAAGGCATTTCCCAGCCAGTCAAAGAACCCGCTGAAGAAATCACCGATCTTGTCCCAGTTGGCGATCAGCAGTCCGCCGCCCGCAATGGCCGCGCCAATGAGCCAGCCTTCTGGGCCAATGGAGCCCAGCACGCTCACCAGAGTGCCGCCCAGTTCTCCCAGACCGCCCAGTAAGCCACCGGAGCCGGTGATCATCTCGCCGATGCTGCCAAGGCCGCCCAGTGCTTCTCCCAGCAGTCCCGTGCCGCCCGTGGCAGAGCCCAGCAGGCCGCTCATGTTGCCCAGGATGCTGCCAAGGTTCTCGGTCACGCCGGTCACCTTGACCACCTGTCCCATCACCTTCAGGGTACCGCCGCCCTGGGCCAGTGCACTGAAGGCTTTGGGCAGTCCCAGCAGAGCGTTCATGCCCTTGCTCATCAGCAGGCGGCCGAATTCCGTGCCCATAAAGTCCAACACGGTGGTAATGCCGCCGGTCACTGCCCCACCCCAGTCACCGCTCACAAGGGCGGTAATGGTGCCAAAGAGGTCGGTGATCACTTCGGTCACGCCGTCCTTGGTGGCCACGCCAAAGGCTCTGCTGAGCTTCGAGGCCATTTCCGGGGCGCTCTTCTGCACCTGTGCCCAGACGCTGTTGAAGCCCTCCTGAATGGGCCGCCAGTTCTTCGAGATGGAGTATCCCAGCTGCATCATCATCCGCTTGCCGGAGTCGTCCAACTCAAAGGCATCCGCCAGATTCTCCGCAAAGCCCACAAAGTTGTACTGTTCGCTTTGCAGGTCTGCCAGTGCATCCAGTGCGGTCTCGCTGTTCTTACCAAACTTCTTCACTGCCTCGTCGTACTTCAGCTGTTTGTTCGTCACCTTTTTCAGGCTGTAACTCATGCTGTCCAGAGCCGTGCCCACGCCGATGATGGCGGTCATGGTGCCCTGGGTGGCGGCTTTCCGGGCCTGGGCGCTGTCGGCTCCGTATTGTTCCACCGCAGCCTTGTAAGCGTCCTCCCGGCCCGCAAGGTCGCCGTCGCCATAGAGCTTGGCCAGCATGTTCTGCCGGTTGGTCACCAGCTTCTCCTGCTTTTCCAGGTAGGAGACCTTGCTGTCATAGGCATCCAGCTGGGCCTGATTCAGCTCGTTGATGAGCTTCTGCTGTTCGGTCTGCGCCTCCAGATACTGCTGGTAGGCCGCCTGGGTCTTCTGGCTTGCCTCACCAAACTCGTTTTTGATGGCAATATAGTCCTTCTCGGTGGCCAGCAGGATTTCCGCCTGGTTCTTGATCTTCCGGTTGATGTAATCGATCTTCTTGTTGGACTTCTCGGTCACCTCGGCGCTGTCCTCATACAGGGCGCTCCAAAGCTCGTATTCGTCCTCCGCGGTCTTGGCATCGGTCTCGTACCGCTCCTGAATGACCTTCAGGATGCTGTCCTGCTTGCTCCTCTGAAGCTCCGCAAGGGTCTTCTGTTCGCTCAGCAGGGTGCCGTAAGCGTCCTTGGTCTTGCTGTTGTTTGCACCCACCTTGGCCAGCAGGGTGTCGTACTGCTCTTTCGCAATGCCCACCCGTTTGGTCTGGAGCTCGATCTCCCTTGTCAGACTCTCGGTCTTCTTGGTGATGAGCTCTTCCACCGTGGCCGTGTCGCCGCCCGTCACTTCCCACAGCGCGTATTCGCCGGTGGCGTTGGACATCTCGGTCTTGTTGGCCTTCAGCTTGTCGGAGAATGCACTTGCCAGCGTGTCTGCCAGTGACTTGCCGGATTTGGAAGCTTTGGATTTCGTGGAACTGGTCGGGGTGACTGCGTCAGCCACAGCGTCCTGTGCTTTCTGCCACCAGTTACCGAGGATGCCATACGGATCGTTCAGTGCCTTCTGGGCATCCGCGTTTCCCTGCTTGGCATTTGCAATTTCGGATTTTGTTGCGTTCCGGCTGCTGCCCGCTTTCTTCAGGCCGGTTTTGCCGGGGATGACAATTGCATCATCCATTGCATCGCTGAACTCATCCATCGCGGTAGACAATCCATTTTGATAAATTAGATTGCCAGGGTGCAGGGTGCTCAGCTTGAACGCATTGTAGAGCTCAGGCATCTTCTTCTGGATCGCAAGGGTCGTCTCGTCGATAGCCTGGAGGAAGCCGTCCTTCATCACCAACGCGCCAGAATAGCTTGCCTGCCGGAGTTCTTCCTGTTTTTGCTTGTCACCGATACCCAATAGTGCGCCCTCGAGAATGTTCTCGCTGTCGCTTGCTGCCAGGTCACTGGGCGAATGGATGCCCCAGAATGTCGTAAATACGCTTCGGATGGAAGAAGCCACGTTCAGCATGTTCGCCTTGGCCTGTGCCAGTGCACTCGGGTCGGCAATGCCTTCCGCCAGTCCCACGGTCACATACCGGCCAAGTTCTGCCATCACCCGGGAGGGAGAATGAGAATCGAAAGTCGTTTTGCTGGTCTCAATGACCGCGTTCGCAACTTCTTCTGAAGCATCTGCGGCTTCCTTCTTACCGTCAAGCTGGCCTTCTTTCATGCCCTCGCTTGCATTTTTACCGATGCCTGCAAATGCCTGATAGATGCCCGCCATCATGGAATCGCCGTTTTTCAGCTCATCCAGGATATCCGCAAAAGGCAGCACGAATGTCTGGGCCGAAACGCCCTTATCCTGCCCGCCCCAGTTTTTCGGATCGAGCGGGTTGTGGTTCCCAGTCCAGGTCGTAAACTTCGTCCAGAGGTCATTCAGGGCGGGTTCGACCTTCTCCCAGACATATGCTGTCAGGCTCACCACGGTGTCGATCACGGTGGTGCCCAGCACATACAGCGCCTGGCCAATCGCAGGGGCCGCCAGAATGATCGCATCGCAGATAGCCTTGATGATTTTGGCGATCGAGGTCACCAGACTGCTCGCCACCTCGGCCAGACCTTGGAAAATACCGGCGATGAACTCAACCAGTGTCCATGCCAGTGCCTTGATGCCGTTCAGGAACACCTGGAAATTCAGGCCGTTCAGCAAACTCAGACTGGATGCCAAGTTCTGCACAAAGTTTGCGGCAGAGCTCAATGCCAACAGTGCACCAAGGCTCAGGGCCAGTGCACTTAGCGAGAGGCTTAATGCCACAATGACCGGCGTTACAGGCGAAAGTATGACTGCCGCGCCACCCAGCACCACAAAAGCACCCACAATGGTCAGCAGTCCTTTACCAATTGCTTCCCAGCTCAGATTTCCAAGCCCCTGGAATGCCGGAACCAGAAGATTCACTGCCGCAGCCATCATGGTCAGGCTGATTGCACTGCCAATCCCCCCTTTCAGGAGATTCATGGCAGTAACAAAAATAACCAGTGCGCCACCGATCGATGTCAGGCCCCGAACGACCGCTTCGTTATCCATTTCGCCGAACTTCGCAACTGCATCCTGAAGGATCTCCATGGATGCTGCCATCAGAACAAAGCCGGTTCCCTTTCCGATGCCGAATTTTACACCGTTCATGGTTTTAGCAGCGACAACAAGTCCAGCACAAAGGGCCCCTACACCTACAAGCCCTCTTGTAAGTGCACTTGAATTAAGCCCACTCAATGCTTTCACACTGGAAGCAAGAATCCGGATGCTTGCCGCAAAGGCTATCATCCCGGCCGCGCCCTTCGTAAAGCGCCCGCCATCTCTTGAGAGAATGACTGCAACTAATGCCAGCTCTGCCATCACGCCGCCAAGTGCCACCACACTGCCGAGCAGCTTGTCGGAATCAATGGATGAAATAACTTTCAGTGCACCCGAGAGCACCAGCACCGCAGCTGAGACAGCCACCATACCACCGGCCAAAACGCTCAGCTTCAGGCTTTTAACATTCTTTGTCAGATGGGTCATAACGGCCATCACGCCCAGCAGTTCGCCGAATGTGACCGTCAGTACGCCAATAGCCACACCAAGTCGATCTGCTTTCACCATGGAGAGCACAGCCAGCGAACCGGCCATCAATGCCACAGCCTTTGCGATCGTCATCAGGGTATCCGCCTTCTTGGCTGATTTCCACGCATCGATTGCTTCGCCCAGAGATTCGATGGATTCTTTGATTTCGCCTACTATGCCTTTTGCACTGGAACCGATGGACTTGATGCTTTCAAAGAACCCCTTGATGGAGACCAACATACTGGCTCCCATGCCGCCCAGAATAAACTGATTCAGTTTCTCTGGGTCAAATTCATTGAATGCTTCTTTTGCACCCTGCGCGAACTGTGCGAAAATTTTATCGGCGGTGGAACCAAATGAATAAAGCACCGGGGCAGCTGCATTTACAAAATCGGTCACCCAGGTGCCAATCGTCTCCAACGGATGGAGCCCCTTCGTGATTTCGGAAGCAAACTCGCCGGCAGCCGATGCCGCATCCAACAGAATATCTGCCAGAGGCTTTGTCAGGTTCAGCACCCGTGCCATACCGGAAATGATGCCTTCCAGAATATCTTTTCCGACCCGCAGAACAGAGAATACGCCCTCTGCGGTGGTCTTGATCTTCTTGGCCGTATCATCGCTGATGATGAGCTTCTTCGTGATGTTGTCCAGCCACTGGGCGAAGCTCTTGATCTCCTCCCCTGTTTTAGAGGGAAAAATCTCCTGAAATGCCTCACGGATTGGCTTTGCAATGGCAGTTGCCGCATCCATCAGGTTCCACAGGCTCTGCATCAGGTGCTCTCTGCCGGAAAGTTCCCGGATCTGTTTCGAGTAAGCCTCCAGGTCGAGTGTTCCATTTTGAACTTTCCGGTTCAGTTCCTCGAATGCGCTTGCCTGTTTTTCGATCTCTTCGCGGTCAAGCCCCCGTGTTTTCAGCTCTGCGTCCGTCAAGGTCAGCATCTTTTCAGCACTTTTCTGCGCTTCATCCAGTCCCTTCTTCAAAAGGTCTGCATTGATGCCGCCCTGCTTGATCGCCTCGCCAAAACTGCCTGCATCCTCGATCTGCTTTTCAGTGATCGCACCGGAAGCCAGCGCGACCTGCTGCATCACATAGCTGTACGCATCCGCCTGGTCTCCGAGTTCGTGCTCAAGGAGCTGGTTCCATCCGCTGTTCAGTCCGTCCTTCAGCCGCTCGTTCAGCGCGTCGATACTGGGCACGAAAATGTCGTACAGCCGGTTGGAAAGCTCGGTCCAGGTGTCGGTGGCCTCTTCCTTGTTGCCAAAGATGGTCTCAAATACGGCCATCCACTTGGAGCTCACAGCGTCTTTCGTGGAGTCAATGGCTTCCGCAAAGCTCTTGGCCTGCTGGGCTGCAAGGGCACTTCGTTCTGCAAGCTCCCCGTACTGGCCGCTCAGCTTCTCAAGAGCCTCGGAGCTGGTCATGCCCTTGTTCTTCTGGGTCATCTCGTAAGCAGCTTCCATCATGGAGGCGTACTTTTCAAAGGTCTTTTCCATGACCTTCGTGTTGGCCCATTTCTTGCTCAGGGTGCTTTCAAAGGTAGCAATGGTCACTTCGCCCTGCTTCAGGGTGCCCAGCTCCACAGCCGTGTCAATGAGTTCCTGTTTCAGAGCTTTGGTGGCAGTACCCATCAGGTTCAGGCTCTTCCAGTCCTGAAGCTGTAAGTATCCGGCACTGTAACTCTGGGTGATGTTCCGGATGGTGCTCTGGAATGCCAGGCCGCTCTTGCCCGCATCGGCAGTTGCGTTGGCGATGCCCATGATCATCGGGATCATCTTCTCGATGTCGCCGCCCGAGGCCGTCATCTGGGAAAGGGCGCTCGTCATCTCGTTAAAGCTGAAGCTGGTCTCGTCCGAGTACCACATCAGCTTGTTCAGGTAGCCGTTGACAGTATCGATGCTCTTGCCGGTGGCGTTCATAATCGTCTGAACGTTGCCGGTCTTTTCGGTGTACTTGTTCCAGCCGCTCATCACCTGGTCGACGGAAAGGCTCTTCACCAGCTTTTCGCCAGCGTCCACGAACTTGCTGGTAATGTTCACCAGTGCTGTGGTCGCCACGATATTCAGGCTCGAGAATTTGTTCTCCAGTGTGGCCAGACTGCGCTGCATCGTGGCAAAGTCCACGTCCTCGGCAGCGGCATCCAGCTTCTCAAAGCCCTTTTCCGCTCCCTTGAACTGGAGCTTCTCCATCAGCCGGTCAATGGTCGAGATGGTTTTTTTGGTATTCTTCTCAAAGTTTTCGTTGTCGAACCGCATCTCAACAACACGGCTGTCCACTTCCCTGCTCATTCTGTTCTCACCTCGCCCCATGCTCTGGCCGCGATCCGCTCAAAGACCGGCCGCATTGCCGGGTTAATGTAATCCACACCCTCTACATACCCTCCGTTTCGTGTTCCATGGCCATATTGCAGGATCACCGCAATTGGCACGCCGTCCACGATGTTGGAGTTTTTCCATGTAATAACGACGCTTTCCCTGCCCTTTGTCACCTCGTAGCTCCAGCTGGCCGCGGTCTTTCCCGTGTCCTTGGGGGTCGCTTTCGCAAGGGCATCCACCCCTTCCTGGCCGTACCGGTTCAGTACGTCGTCCAGGTCGAGGTCGGAACATCGCTTCAAAAATTTCCGGGTCTTTTTCCAGTCGCCTTTCTGGCGAAAGATGATGACTTTCGACATGCTTATCCTCTTGTTTTCAGCTTGGCCTTTCTCTGCTCGTTCAGCATTCTCTGCTGGGCCATCCGTTCGCCCTTGCTCATCTTCTTCGTCGGTGCCTGGCTCTCCTGGCATACCCGGATCAGGGTCAGAAGCCGGTTCAGATGCCACTTTTCGCATTCCTTCGGGATGCCGTATGTGAACATCTGGCAATAAAGAACCTCGGCCGTTGTCTCCGTCCCATTTCTCCTGGGCGGGCGTTTCGGTCGAGGTTTCGTTTTATTTTTTATTTCGTTCGGTCTTGGCTCCCCGGCAAACCATGTTGCTGTCATCGGGGCTTCCATATATGTGTTAATGGCTTTATACTGTTCTTTCGTCAGTCTGGCGTATACTTCAGGGTCTACCCCTTTCGTGATCGTCATGCAGCGGATGTAGTCCAGCCACTGCTCCACGGTCAGCTTGTCCAGATTGCTCAGGAACGGTATATTCCAGTTGCTTTCCCAATGAGCCAGGGAGAGCAGTGAGTGCTCCAGCTTCAGCGTTACCGGTTCCGAATAGACAAATTCCTCTGTCTTTGCGTTCCAGCTCTGCTTTGCCGGAATGTTCAACGTCAGCACCCGCTCCACCTCCCTGGGGTGTTTTCATTGAGGCGCTCTTTTCAGAGTGCTCTCCATTTTGAATGTTCGGTCAGTTGTGAGGGCAGGCAGGCTTACTGCTCGTCGGTGCCCTTCTTCGGGCCTTCCAGCACCATCAGGCCAGGCTGGAGGTTCTGCTTGTCGGCCTTCTTGGCCTCTTCCTTCATATCCTCGGGCAGGATCGCCTCGAAGAATGCGGCAGCCTCCTCTGCATTGGATGCCAGCTTGTAGTACAGGTCGCTGTATGCCTGGGTGGCCATGAAATCAGCCAGAACAGCCTCGTTCTTGACGAACTTGCGGCCATCCGGACTCAGCACACCGTAGCTCTTGCACAGGATCTGCTTGAACAGCTTGGCAAGCTCCAGCTGGCTCTGGGCAGCGGTGATGCGGTTGATCATCTGCACAAAGCCGCCCTCGGTGTTCAGCTCCATTTCCATGATCTCGGCGCGGGTCAGATTGAAGTAATAGTCCTCGGTCCGCTCGGTGCCGCCGAAGTCTACGGTGGTCATCGTCTTTTTCAGCATTTTTCTTCTCCTTTATTTCATCTGTTCTTGGCTCCCCTGCTAGGGGAGCTCCGCAAGGCGCTCGCCAAAGGCGAGACCGAAGCGGTGAGAGGTTCGTCCGTCTCCTTACACCTGACCCTCGCTGTCGGTGATCAGCTTGATCAGTTCGTCGGGGCTGGGCAGGGTTGCCTCGGCGGTCTCGGTGCCGTACAGCTTGTCCTGGATGGCCTTCACGGTGGCAGGCTTCAGCTTGGAGCAGTCGATCTCCATGTGGCTGGTGGGGCGGTGGCCCGTCACGTTCACAGGAGAGGTGGTGCACTCCCAGCTGAAGGTGATGGCATCAGGGTTGTCGTTGATGGTGGCGTAGCTCTTCTCGCTGGGAGAAGCGGTGCTGTTCCATGCAATGTGGATCTTCTGGCCCACCTCGTCGTCAACGTCGTTGCCCACGGTGGTCACCCAGCTGAAGCCAAAGCCCTGGCGCTTCTGCTGGCCGATGGAAACACCCTTGGCCACCTGTGCAGCGCCGTCGCAGGGCTCCCACTCGGGGGGATAGGTGTAAGCCTCAATGGTGTAGCCGTACTCCTCGGCAGAACGCAGAGAAGCATACTTGATGTCGTCTGCGTAGAGCTTGGTCTCCTCAGCACCGGAGGGGCTCTCGGTCACGGCGGTCAGGCCATTCCAGGCCACGCCCTTGTCGTAAGCGCCGGTGTTGTTCATGGGATACAGGGCACCCATCTTGGTGCCCATCTCGTAAAACTTTTCGCCGACCGCATCCCAAATCAATCTGGACATAAACTTCCTCCTTCTTAAATGTAGATCGTAAATATGGTGTGGTATAATCCGTCCGAAACAAAAGAGCGGTCGTAGGTGCATTTTGGCAACACACTTACGGCCGCTTTGATCTTGCTGTCAGGGTCTTTGTCCATCACAGTCACCGTGTAGAACGGATGCTGAATGTAGACCCTGTCGTTTGCATGGTTGTTCCGGATCCTGCTTTCGTCGTACACGATGCAGGGATACTGGAGCTGGAATCCCGCTTTCGGCTGATAATAGAGGTGGATCGACTTTTCGTTCTCCTTCAGCACTTCGCGCAGGAGCGTGTCAACCTTCAGCCGTGCTTCCATTCCATAGCCCTCCCAGGGTCAGGATCAGGCGCGGGTATTGTACCTTCACGCTGGATACCTGCCATTTCTGTCCCATGAACGTCGCATACCGGAGCTTGTAGAGATGATCTCGTGCAAACGGGTCGGCTACAATGCTCAGTTGGTTTCCCACCGTGATGTCAGGGTTCACCTTGTCCCCCAGCTGCATCTGCCGTCCAAATTCCAGTACATCGCCAAAATATTGGCGTTCGGTCATCTTTTCGGTAAATACACTGGGGGCAGTCTCTTCTACCTCATCGGCAAAGCCAAGCTTTCCGCTGTATTTCATCTCTTCTCACTCCATTTTGATTAGTTGCGACTAACTAAAAGGGCTGAAAACTCAGTCCTCAGCCTTTGCCGTCCAGGTTGCCGCAGCGCTGCCGTCGTAGGTGATAAAGCCAGTGGCGGTCATTGCCACAGCCTGGAGCACGTTGGTGCCGTCGTCAATCATCAGGCGGCCCAGCTTGAATGCCTTCTCGGCATCTGCCTTCTTCACCTCGGTGGTGTGGGCGGCATCCTCGTACAGCTTGTTGTCGGAGTGGCCATAGGCAATGTAGTTTGCCACATGCAGGTCATAGCCGGTCTCGTAATAGGGTTTCAGCATATTTTTATCCTTTCATTGATTCCTGGCTCCCCTAGTAGGGGAGCTCCGCAACGCGCCGCCGCAGGCGGACGGAAGCGGTGAGAGGTTCACATTCGTCCAGGGTTAAGCGGCCCACTCAACGGCCATTGCGCTGAACGGGGTGGTCAGAGCGCCGGAGCAGCGGGTCTCGATCAGGTACTTCTGGGCGTTGAAGTCGATGTCGAAGTCATCGAACATGGAAACAGCGCCGCCCTTGTCAGCACCCACAGTATAGTCGGCCAGGTTGACCACGATGGCAACCAGGTCACCGCCCTTGGCACCCTTGCGGCCCTCCATCTCGGGCACGGTCACGATCTTTGCAACACGCAGCTTGCGGGCCAGAGCAGCCTCGTCAGCATACAGCGGGTGGCCGATGCCGTCCTCCAGCAGAAGCATCTCGGTCAGAGCGTCCTCGGTGGTGAACAGGGTCGGAGTGCCGGAGCCGCGGTAGTCCTTGCGGGCACGGATGATCTGCTTGATCAGAGCCTTGTATTTGTCCTCCACAGTGGTCAGGCCGGTGGTCTTGCACTGAACCTTGATGGTAAACAGGTCTGCGTCGTTAAAGACGGGGCGGATGCAGTTCTCATCGATCTTGTCCTCAGAGGCTGCCAGACGGCCATCACCCAGCAGGTATGCCAGAGCCAGCTCACGGTTCAGCTTCAGGCGCATCTCCTGCTTCAGCCATGCCACAACGTCAAAGCTGGTAATGTCGATCACGTCGTCGCGGTCCAGCTTCTGCTTCTTGTACACGGTGGTGGGGCTGGTGGAGCGGCGCAGCAGGCCAAAGACCTCTTCCTTCTTGAAGTTGCCCTTGATATAGCCCTTGGCGCGAGCATCCTCCTCGGTCAGGTCAGCAAACATGCTCTTGAAGCGGCTGAAGGGGATGTGGTGGACAGCGCCCATGACCACGCTCACCCAGTCGTCGGGCTTGTCGATGATGCGGGGCGGGGTGTCCAGCAGGTGATCCTCGGGGAACAGGTAGTCGATGTTGTCGATGCTGTGGGTCAGCTCGTCACCGGTCATACCGGCATCCTCAAAGGCAGCCTTCATGGTGCCATGGCTCTTGGCGGTCTTGACCACCTGGTTGATCTCATCCATGCTGTGCTTCAGCACGGTCTGGTTGGTGTCCTTGTCAAATGCGTTGTGCTTCACGGTATCGTCCTCCTCACCGTCAGTCTCGTCGCCGTTTTCATCGGGCATTACAGAACCGATGATCGCATACACGACATTTTTTTGTTTTTCCGTCAGGGTGTTAAAGACATCCTCTACGGTTTCTTCCTTGTTTACGTTCTTTTCGTCCGCCATCTTGGCTTCCTCCTGCGTTACTTTGTCGCCAGTCACGGCATCGCCGCTGTCTGCGCTGTGAGAAATGTCTTCCAGCGGATTGCCGTCCGGGTCCATGCCATGGGTGATACTCAGGGCTGTATCCGAGACGATAAACGCCTCGCCGCCCTCGTAATCTTCATCGGCGCTGTGTTTGATCACCTCGTCGATCATCGCACCCGGGTTACAACCCGCCAGAACCAGACTTACCTCCTGGATGATGCCGTGTTTTACGACATTGCCAACCTTTGTCAACCCGTTCGCATAAATCGAAAAAGCGTTCAGGTCTCCATTTTCCACACACTGTTTTGCAGTTTGGCCGGTCGGGGTATCGTTGAACTTGGCATAGCAGTACATACCGCCGGGCCGGTTTTCCAGCAGACAATGCCCAAGCACGTTATCGATACTGTTATGGTCATGGTTGTACACCATAGGGCGAACCTTACCACTGCACTCCTTGAAGGCATCCTGCGCGATCACCAGGCCATCGTAGCACTGGACGTTCGCTTTCGTGGCCCAGCCGCTGCAATCGTAGTCAAAATTAACCATTTTGATTTGCAATACTCCTCTCTACGGCATCTCGCCCTGCCGTGATTGTTTTGTTCTGAGCAGCAATTTCCTCACTCGACTGGCTGATGTTTGCATTCCGCAGCTCGTCAGCCTTCGGGTCCTTGCTGGGCTTCATGCCAATGGCCTGACGGAACTCGTTCGAGGTCATAATCTCGTTCCGGGTAAACTTGTCCGCCATCTCGGCAACGGTGGAAACAGGGGTCAGCTTGAACGGGTCGCGGAAGTACATCACGGATTCCCGGTTCGCCCGGTCGTCCTCGGTCAGGAACTTCCGCCGGATCTCGTCCACGGCAGCCGCCACAATGGGTTCGATGGTGCGGTTCTCGTAGTTGGTCATCACAGCATCGGAAGCAGTGCCATTCATAATTTCCGGGGTAATGCCCAACTGGCTGTATGCCATGTTGGTCAGGTATTCCACGGTCTTCAGAAGGTTGTTTTCGAGGCTGCGGTTCAGCTGCGTGATATGTTCCGTGCCATCGGTGTAGGCAATGCCGTATTTGGAACCGGCAAGCTGCTGTTCGATCTGGGCCCGCCGTTCTTCTGCCTGTTTCTTCCGGGTCTCGCCCTTCACAACGTAAGGCAGCTGAATGATCAGGTCGAGTTTGCCGCTGCCCACCTGCTCGTCGATCACGTCCATCAGGTTCAGCTTCCGGATCAGGCGCTGCACCGTGCCGTTGGGCTCGTTCATCACGGCATAGAACGGGTTCTCCACCAAGGCCACCCGGGTCTTCGGCAGGGTGATCTCCTCTTTCCGTCCGGTCTGGTCGTTGTACACTTCCAGCCGCACATCATCCGGGTACCACTCCAGCACATTTCCCACCCGCATGGATTCGATCCGGGTCTTGCCGGTCTTCATGTCGTAGTCCACGTCAATGGGCACCAGCGCAACGCATCCCTCGTCCAGCATGGAAAGGAACATGTCATATCGCAGTGCCCGGCCCGTCTGGTCCTTGTTGCCGGAAAGGTTCAGGCAAGAATTAAGGCCCGAATCAACGGTTTCGTCGTAGCGTCCGTTTTCATCGAGCCTTACATGATTGATGGTGATTGCCGCAGCGTCCATTGCGATGCGGGTGTTGATGGCCGTCATGATCGTCCGGTCATTGCTTCGGTTCAGCCTTACCCGGTCGGGCCGGTAGCTGTATCCTTCGCCGCTTCTTCCGGGGGGATCCCGGTTCAAAAACGCATTCCAGGCGTGTCTCAGTCTGGAGCCAAAGGTTTGTGATGCCATTTTGATTTCCTCCAGGCTTTACTTCATGTCGTACTTCATGTTATTGATGATCCGGGAAACACGATTGCGGCCAGTTTTCTTATATGCTTCGTAGGTTTCCTGCCAAGCTGCATCAGCGCTATCTGATGCAGAAGAGGCTTTCTCAAAGGCCTTGTTGTAAGCCTTGGCCGCAGCTGTTTTATTCTTCATGGAGGCCATCGCACGCTCGACACGGTTCTTTCCAAGAGCGGTATACTGGGACTTTACATCTTTCCAAAGTTCATCGGCGTGATCACTCTGAGAAGATGCACGGTCATATTTGGTCCGGTAGTCTTTAATGCTTTTCCGCATTTCAGCTTCCCGCGCCTTTTTCTTCGTGGCTCGATCTGAAGTTTCATCATAGTTATGCCGGCGCTTCCCCTCGGAAGTAAGCGTACCATCCTTATTCTGGTAGCGCCGCACGCCCCACTTCATGCCTTTGATGCCATGATGGTAAAGTTCATCTTGATAAACTTGCATTGTTCCTCCTTATGCGCCATGCGCTTTCATCGTTGCAGCCAGTGCTCCACTGACGACCGCATTCTTGAAAGCACCCGATTCAACGATATTCTTACCGATTTTCATCACAGCAGAACCATTGTTGTAAAGGGTCGTAACAGTCCCAAGTGCCGTGGCGGTTGCCCCAGCAATTTTAATCGCTTTTTGGATCTTGCTGGGAGAAGCCGTAAGCTGTTCATACGTCCGCTCTTTTTGCAATCTGTTGATACGCGCATTCAGCTCACTGTCGCTCATTTCACGGATGCTTTTCTTCGTATGAGCGCGTGTATAGTCTTCGTGATCCTGCGCATAGCGCTTCTTTCCCTCGGAAGTAAGCGTGCCATCCTTATTCTGGTAGCGCCGCACGCCCCACTTCATGCCTTTGATGCCCCAATGGTAGAGTTCATCGCTATATACCGTCATATTCCACCTCCTTTGCAAACAAAAAATGCACCAGCCGTTAAGCTGATGCACTATCATGTTTCTTTATTTAATTGCAACAATTTCAGGGCCCATAATTTCTAATTCGCCATCCAGAATGATGCTTTCGATTCCTTCGGGCTCATTATCCTCTGGAAAAATGTAGTCCGTCATCACTCCGGAATATTTCTTTCCATCAGAAGTGATTACAGTCACGCTTTTTCCTTCATAAGCTCTCAGTTTCACGATGTCACATCCTCTCTTGCCGGGTAAATATGTGTACCCTTATTGGAATAAATGATGAGCGCGTTATGGGTTTCATGCTCAACGCCGTCCAAGTCAACATATACACCAATCGGCTCGTCAGACCGAACACGCTCTTTCTTCATCCATGCGCCCTTTTTTGAAGAAATCAGTGTTCCAGTTCCGTGAAGCCTTAAAATATAGCGCTGCGCTTTATCGGCACTAAAGTAGGTGTAGCTTTTGCCTTGCTTATACAAAGGCGAACTACGGTCATGCTCCGATTGCTTGTCTTTGCGAATAGCAAGGCTGACTTCGCCTTTTTGTACCGCTCTTCGCAATACTGATGAATCTATTTTAGCACGTTCCGGTTTATCTGTATAGGGTTTATGACCTAACTGAGCCGGAGTTCTCCGCACACCCCACTTCATGCCTTTGATACCATAGTGATAAAGTTCATCTGGATCTCTCCATCTCCAGACATTGGAATATCCGTGCATTCTGCATTCCTTTCGCAAAATTTGTTGCAAACAAACAGTTCCTGCGGTATGATAGACTTACAAAATATGAGGAGGTTCCACGCCATGGCTGACCACGAACTACTTCCTACTCAGAATCTGAACTGCGAAGTGACCACAAGCGATGTTTCTTTTGATTTTGGCGATACATCCCGTTTCCGGAAAATCGAATTTCCGGAGCAAGCTGGCTTGACGGCAAACAGTCTGCTTCAGCTTCTCCCCGCCGCAGCCGTTTCCGATGCAGCCTCCAAAACATACATCCTGAAATTTCCGGAAGGCGTTCAGGGAACCCTTTTGCAGCTTCGTCGTGGCGGATATGCAACCACTATGGTCGATGCCGCCTCGCATTTTAGTGGAACAGCATCCTTGCACCCGGTCAATCCGGCATCCATAGCACTGTTCAACGCCTTTACTATTGCTTCTTTCGCAACCGGGCAGTATTTCCTTCGGGATATCTCCTCAAAAATGTCTGAAATCAATCGAAAACTCGACGACGTTCTGACTTTTTTGGAAGATTCCAAGCGAACCGAGCTTCTATCAGAACTGACTTTTGTGAAATATGCCGTCAGCAATTATTCCACGATCATGCTCAGTGAATCACAGCGAATCGCCACTCTGACGAATATTCAGCGTTCCAAGATCCGCGCGATTGCTGATATCGAATTCTATACAACAGAATTAGAGCGCCGCGTCAATGCCAAAGATGCCAAAAAGAATCCACAGACAGTTCTGAATGCAAAACAGAACCTTGACTTAGCATCTCAGCTCTATGCGATCAGTTCCATCATGGAACCCTATTATGCGCAAAACTGGAATGCAGGTTATTTGAAGAGCATTCACGAAGAGGCAGACTTGCTGTTAGGTCATACGAAAAACAAAATTTCCGATGTCATTAGTCCTTACGCCAAGGATATCCGAGAGGCGCACAAAGAAACACTGCTCAAGAAGAACCCAGCGCCCCTTTCGCCATCAGAAGAAAAAATCCTAAAGATATCCGATATTCTCACGAATCAGGTCCATCACCCACTTGTCGCAGTCATTGACAGTGCCCTGAAAGCTCCCATGAGATCATCAGAGCTCTACTTGCCACAGGACGGATCTATCTATCAAGCGCTGTGATCACTCAAACGCATCCCGGTTCTGTTTCCACGCCACGTAAGCGTCCATCATAGCAGCCACGGCATCGATCTTCTGATCCTGCCGCTGTTTGTAGAGCTTCCGGTTGCCGTTGGTGTCTACCAGCGTAATGCAGTTGCCCATGGCAAATTGCATCAGCTGTTCGTCGAACAGCAGCTTCCGCTGTTCGCTCAGCTTTTTCAGCTCACCCAGCGGCACGCTTTCGGTCTTTGCTCCCTGGATCACTTTCACAACGCCAAAGGTGCTGTTTTCATCGCCCCAGCGCTTCACGAACTCCTGTGCGTTGTAGGGGTCGTAGCCAAACGCCCGCACATCGTACTCGTTCTCCATGATAAAGTTGTCCAGGTCATCGTACACCTGCATCATGTCCAGGACCGTGCCGTCAAACACGAACAGGGTCCCTTCCCGCATGAACTCCTCATACTGCTGCCGTCTCGAAGCCGGAAGCTGGCTGAGGGTGTAGGATGTGATGTAGTCCCGCGTCTTGACCCCGAAATATCCGTTGGCCAGCGGGAACAGGAAGGTAAAGGCGCAGAAGTCGTCGCCCATGGAAAGGTCCGCTCCCATGGCACAGGGCATCTGCCAGAAACTTCTCTTCCTGTGGCACAGGGTCTCCTCGTAGGGGAAGAAATAGGTGTAGCCCTCCATGGGCAGGTTGAAGCGCTTGGCCAGAATATCGTTCCGGGCGCTGGGGGATTTCTCCGCACGCTCCACGTCCAACTGGTAGGTCTCGTAGCTAACGGTCTTGCCCAGGTTCGGGTTGGCCTTCAGCCACATCTCCGGCTGGCCCACTTCCTCAATGGAGTCCAGCTTGTAGTACCAGATGGACACATGGGGGTTAACGTACTCCCCTTTCAGGATGCTCATCAACTCCATTTTGATGTCGTCGCCGCAGCCGTTGCGCACCGTGCCCTCGGAGGAAGCCGCCACGATGAGGTAATTCTCGTTCTTGGCTGCACCCTGTTCAATGGCACCAATGGGGTCTTCCCGGATGTCGCAGGAGAGCCACTCGTCCACGGTCGCCACAGTGTCGCGCCGTCCTTGCAGCTTCTCAATGGTCATCGGGCGCACTTCCAGCAGGCTGTTGGTCAAAAAGTTCTCAATGCCCTTCTTGGTGGAAGCCATCTTCACCCGGTCTGCCTTGGAGCCGGTGGTGTTTTGCAGGCTGCCCTCGGTCATAAACTGGAACACCGGCCCCTTTGCCCGCGCCAATGCAGTGCGGAAGGGTGCAAGCACCTCCTCGGCCTGTTTCATGGTCGGGGCGGTGGTCAGCTGCTGGGTCGTGGTGGTGTACGCCGTCAGGAAGTACGCCTGCAAAAACTCCAGATACATGGTCTTCGCGGCCGATCTGGTAATGATGAGGTACTGCTTTGTCACCAGCCGCTTTTTCAGCCGTCGGGTCTCGTAGTGTCCGCCGCCTCCGCGCTCGTTCGGCACAAAGACGCTTCGCTCCACAAAGTAGTACCATCCAAAGATCTCTTCGGCCCATAACTTGAAACTGTCAAGCAGCTTCACGTCGGTGCCGTCGGTCAGGGTCAGCTCATCCTCGCAAAAGGAGATAAAGCCGTTCACCGCTTTGTCGTCATAGTAGATGCCCGGGTTGGCGATCAGGTCATCGATCCGCTCCATCTCCATGGCAATTTCCCGGCATACGGGTATTTCGCCACGCATCACGGCCTCCCGAAAACGGCCGTAGTAGATCGGCGTGGCCGTGTTCGATAATGCCATTTTGGTTCCTCGTTTTGCTCCGTTTCACTCGTTCAGGCTTTGGGCCGGTAAAAAGGCTTGTCCAGGGTGTAAAAGCATCGGATATCATCCGGGCATTCGCATGTTCCCTGTCGGGCGCATCCGTTGCAGATATCCTGTGTTACCCGTCCAAACCAGTCCTTTTTCTCCGGTGTTTCCATCCAGTGCTCCACCCATCGCGCTGCTACTGTCCGTCCCATGTGTTGTCATGCTCCACGTTCAGCCGCCATTCCATCTCGGAGGCGGTATTCTTCAGCGCTTCCATGGTGGTGCTGCTCTGGGGCGGGTCAAAGCCCAGCAGCCGCACCTTCACGGCCACGTAAGCCTTCGCTGCTTCCACCTTCACCGGGTCGGCAATGAACTCCGTCCATTCGTTTTCTTTCCCGGAAATGGCGTACCCTTCGCCGGGCCCCACGCCCATCTGCACCAGTGCAAACAGCGCCATGTTGATGTACATGATGATGTCCGCATCAAAGTCGGTGCACTCCTCGGCAATGCCCAGCAGCTTCTTCACGCTCGTCAGGATCGAATTCATTTTGATTCCTCCTCGTGCTTTGCCTGTGCCTGCTTCCATACTTCATAGTCATGCTGTACTTTGGCCATAGCGCTCATGTACTCTTTCCGTTCACACATGTAATCCAGAAATTCATCATCATAGCATACATTTGGCATATCGAAACCAAAAGCCTTCGTTCTATTCATCGTTTCCAGCCTGTCCAGTACATGGTTCGCCGAATCCTTACCCAATGCCGCTTCTTTCTGAGCGCCTTCTTCAACCAGCTTGGTCAGCTTCCCCGCATCAATCGCCACCTGACCGGGCTTCAGCAAAACGAAGTCTCCCTCAGCACTCGGAGCAGCTTTTTGTGCGGCCGCATCCTGATCCTCATCCCTCCGCGGGACAATCTTCATCCCATCAAACGTGATATCCCCAGCCCGTGTTGCCCGCACCTGCTGTCCGTCCACATTCGTAGCCAGAGCATCATCAAAGTCAAAGCCCCTGTTCCGCGGAGCAGCCGTATAGCCCTGCTGGAGCCCGGCTTCCGCAATGCCCACGTTCGCCCAGAGCAGTGCCTCATCCAGCTTGGTCAGCGCCAGGGTTCGTGCGCGGCTCGGTGCAAGGTGCTGGATCATCGCCTCGGCCTCTTCCAGCTTCCGCCGCAGCCCCATGGCGTAGTCCTGCTCTCGCCGGTTAAATGCTTTCTTCTGGTACATACTCATTTCCTCCATGGGCAGGTGTCGCCCGGTCTTCTTTCTCCGTCTGGCAGCTTCGGACCTTTCCCCGTTCCGTAATGGATCACCTTATGCGTCGCCGCCGAAACACAAATGGCGTTCTCCGGATCAAGCAGTTTTTCGCTGTGCTGGAGAACGTCATCTTTTGTTATGGGGTTTATGTGGTGGATGGAGATCTTCGGTCGGATCGGCTTTCCGTCCCGCAGCACCCAGTCTGTGATCGGGTGGTCTTTGCACCCTAGGTCACAACCCATGTCCCGGGCAATGATCCTGTCCCTGAACTGCCGCCACTCTCTCGATTGATAGAAGTCCTGGTTCAGCCATCGGTCAAACCCAAAGGTGTCTCTCCCCACTTCCCCGTGCAGCTGTAAATACTCCAGCCTCTCCTCGTATGTCGGCAGGGTGCATAGCTCCGTGTAGCTTTTCATGCAAACAGCTCCAGTATCTCGCAGAGTGCAATAACCCCAGACAGTACCCCGAGAACATACAGCATGGTTGTACTTACAGCATTTTCCGGATGCTCCCCCAAGTATACGGCCACCATGAAGATTGCAAAACTGCATAACCACAGTACAGCCAATAGCATCTGGATATTCGTTATTGACATTTCACCCAACTACCCCATTCTTACGCAACCATTCATATAGTACCAACATTACACACCACAGTAGCGCAGGCATTCCGAAATGCGCAAATATCTCAAGTGCATAACTCTGAGTGTGCTTCTCGACCCACTCGGCAAAGAATAGTGGTACGAAAATAATCATCACAACCGTGCTCAGGGCAAATGCAATGTCAACTAATGTCATACTCGTCATCCTCTCCCAGGCCGTTGTATTTCTTCATAGCAGCAATGGCCTTCTCGTACAGTTCCTCAGAGTGCTTTGCATTCTGTAGTGTCTCGGTCTTTGCCCGCAGCAGCTTGTTTTCCTCTTCCAGCTTTGTTTTCTCCAACTCGTTCTTGGAAGTCGCCAGCTTCAGAAAATGGGTCGTCTCCGCGCTGGATGCCGTACCTTCCAGCAGTCGTTTCTCAACCAGCTTCATCGCCAGGTTGATCATATAGTTTTCTTGTGCTTCCGGGGTTCTTGCAGGCCGCGAAGTTGCAGCCGACATTTCGCCCGGAGCAGACTTCTTAGGTTTCATTGCAATAACCTCGTTTCGCATTCTTATTTTGCTTTTGCAAGGGTTCATGGGAGTCGCAGTAGTACCAGTTAAGCCTGTCTCATTTGAAAGGAGAAGAAAAAGCAGATCATGCCCAATGGAGGTTGAACATCGTGAAAGCCCTGAACCCAAATATATAGGAGGATACTACTCCCATGAGCCCTTGCAAAAACCGCCGAAGTCCCGGTCTACACCCCAGAACCTCGGCAATTTCCCATATGACTGTAAATCTTAACACCTGCTGTGGATACAGGCATCGAGAGTTTACACAAATATAATCGGCAGCTTTCGCTGTCGGAGCCTTAAAGCCCAAATATCATTTTTCCCTCCGGGGAAATATCACAGACCGACGCGATTTGAGAGGGGGTGCCGATTTTGAGACCCCCTCCCTATGGTTTACGCAGTTTGGCCTAGCGTATCTTCGTCAGATACATTGATTTTGAGCTTTTTGTAAATGTTTATTGGATCAGCAGCAACAATCTTGTCGATTGCTTTCTCAATTTCATAGGCATTTTCGTTGTCCGTGAACTGAGAGGAGGTCTCGGCGATCCTCATAAGCAAACCAGAAGAGTTGTAGCCATGATCAACGTCATATTGGTACCACTTTTCAAACTCCTCATACGGACTGTACGGGTTGTCAAAGGTGGTAAGAAAGCATCGAACCATAATTCAAAGCCTCTTTCTTGATGGATTGTTACTTATTGAGTGCACTATAAACAGTAGATTCAGGAACGCCACAAGCCTTTGCGATTTCGGCATAAGAATAACCGCTTCGCAGCATTGCACTTGCTTTGGACATCTTTGCAGAAGTCATAACAGTTGCATTCTTTGGCATTGCACGCTTCACAATTTCATCAGAATCAGACGAATTAAGGAATTTCGTCAGCATGTTGTCTGAAATTGCACCAGCTTGAACAGCTTCCCATTCCTTATCCGTGAAGGTGACCTTGGATCTGCGTCCGCTTGCACCAACTGAATCACGAGCACGCTGCATTTCGACAGAAGAGATTTTCTTAATCTCTTTTTTATCTTCTGTAATGTTGGGGTTCAAACCTTGCTCTTGAATCTTTGCCTTAATATTAGCATTAGCAATTAGCATCGCCTTGCGTTCTTTGGGTTTATTGGCGATCATATTTGCATACTTAGCTTTCAGCGAAGCTACTTCAGGGGCATACTTTTTAGCAGCTTCAGCACTGTATTCGAGTCCTTTCATATTAACAGCTTCTTTTCGAGCTTGAGCGGCCATGGCCTTCAGCTTATTAGAGAAGTCCGCATATAGGTTCTCTTGAACAGTGCCAGAAGACAGAGTTCGAGCATCTTTCGTTTCGGAAATCAGGCTGACAGTATCCTCCGCTAGACGCTTCTTGCCGCTTTTGGGGTCAGTGAATGTCCGTCCGCTCTCCTTGTAAATATACTCACCGGTCTCCTTGTCTATGCGGACACTGCCACGACGCTCCGGCACTCGTACTGTCTGCTTACGCCGGGACAGCAGCGTGGATGCACCACCATACTTAGTGTTTCCTTCTTCGTCAACACGAATCTGCCACTTCTGCTTCAGCTCGGGGATACCATTCTCTCGCTCAGAGCGCTTATAGTCCAGCTTATGCTTTTCCGCATCGATAACGACCATGGAGTGCTTAACCGCACGTGCAAGCTCGTCCTCATCAGCACCTCGCAATGTCATATCAGTGATGAGGTTGGAGATCACGCCCATTTCGCGCTGCTTCTCCTCTTTCTTCATCAGCCTGACATTGTTCGGATTGCCTTCAGGAACTGCATAAGCGGTCTTGGGATCGAATCCTTCCAATGCTTTCAGCGCACGAGTAGACTTAATGTTGACTTTGTCAGTAACAGGGATTGCCATAACCGTGTCGCCATCGAAGTCAGCACCAGACAGGCGCTCTGCAACCTTTGCATTGATGCCGATTGCATCCTGAATTGCACCGAGATTCCGCTTACCGCTGACATTCTTGTTGTTGACAGTCACAATGGGAATCTCAAAGGTACCTGCATGAGGATAACGGATCAGTGCAAGCCTGGTGCCATTCTCATAGGTAGGGCAATAAGCCTCTGTCTCCTTAATCTTATTGATCGGCAGGATAACCTTCGTGGACTGACCCGGGAAAGCAGATGCCTTCAGGGTCATGGACGTTCCCTCAACCGTATCAGCAAAATCGTTGAGCAACTTCTTTTTGACCGTAGGATTATCGTACCGCATGATTTCATCATATTGGGCTTTGTAATCCGCGACGGTAAGGTTGAGCTGGTTCTCGATCAGCTTCTTGGGCTGCTTGGAAAGGAACTGAGAAGAGACGTTCCGGGACATCGTATCCCAGTCGCCCTCCTCTTTCAGCTTGTTGATCGGTGAGAGGTGCTCTTTTCCGTCATCGCCGATGTACATGCTCTGGCCGTTGGCCTTGATGGCCGCGCCAAACGGGTTGTCAGGATCAGCTTTTGCTTCCTTGAGAACCTTCATCTTGGGCGTACCGGAAGGCTTATTGGTGTTAAACATCACGTCCACACCATCCGGCAGATCATCCGAATAGACAGCCATGCCCTTCAGATAATGGTCACCGTCAACGAGGATACGAACCTGTGCATAGTGGCTTTTTCCGAGGTCAAGGTCAGGAACCCCGCGGCGAATCTCCATAACACCGTCTTTATCCAGACCGCCTTCATCACCATATCGAATAGCGACACGACTGGAATCCAGACTAGACGGACGCTGAAGTTTTGTAAAGGTCTCTCCGCCATCATCAGAATGATAGTCTCCAAGAGAATCAATCTGATCCTGATGCTGATAAGCATATTTCTGATCAAATTCAGGCTTCGCAAGAACTGTAATGTTCGTTTGCTGGCGAGGATTGGTAGGCTGCTTGATGCCCACACCGTAGCGCTTATAGCCATATTCGGCCTCTAACTTGTATGCGGCCTCATCCAACTCCGTTTGAGTTATTCCTAAAACAGAATTTGCTCCTTCAGAAATGTCAATTATACCTTTTTTATCGACTTCAGCCTTCAATGTATTTGCGATATTTACAGCACGTTGTTCTTTTTTACTAATGTTGCCATTATATTTAGAGCGAACACTAGATTCGCTCATCCCTAGTTTATCACCAATTTCTTTCCATCCAAGACCATCTTCTTTTAGAGCACGAATCTTGTCGTACTCCAATGCTTGGCGTTCATGTGTAGCCGTCCGCTGAGCTACTCTAAACTCTGTAAGCCCCATTTTATATTCATCGGGAAGAGAATTATTGATAGTTTCCAGAATATCTTTTTCAGAGAGGCCTTTCTTTTTTAATTCTTTCACCCGGGACAAAAAATCACCAGAATGCTGATACGGATTATCACCAGAGCCCCAGGGATAACGCCCGGAATGGCGTTTCGTACCGTAATGCTCCAGAATATTACTTTCAGAGGTAATGCCAAAATAAGAACGAAGGTCTTTTTCAATCGGGTTCATGCTGCCACTCCTAACAAAATATCAGTGATAATCGGATCAAACTCTTTGATTTTAGCAATGATCGGATTGATTTCATCTTCAGTAGGATTCTCGATCCAGATTTCATCGTTCTGGTAGATACGGGTTTCTATCCGAATATCTTTCGGGTCGTATCCGTACTCCAGACAGAAAAGAGCGGCATAAATATAGAGCTGCTCCATGTGTGCAGGAACAGCTCCAGTTTTGAGATCGTGAATGCGAAGGAAACCGTCGTTGAATGTAATTGCATCTGCGGTTCCGAAGCAGTTGTCGCTATAATAGAGGACTTGTTCAGTATCCATGCGGAAGCCAATGGCATCATTCACATAGGTATTTAATGTCTTTTTGCTCTTTGGCAACTTTTGCTTAAGAGCAATGCACTCAGCTGCAAACGCGTGCAGGCGGGTTCCTCGTTCTTTCGCCTGATAATTAAGAACGGCATTGGTCAGCCTATCTGCATCATAGTTTAACCAATGATAGTTACTTGCTCCGAGGAGGGCATGTTTCCCCGTGAGCCTCGAATGATCTCGCCAGTTCATTAAGAACTTCCTCCTTGTTTTCAGGATAGATAAAGGAAGCAAAACTCATCTCGTCCATTTGCCGAACATAATAGTCCTGATTTGGACGATGAGATGCAGTCGCTGACTTCTTGCCTTCCAGTGCGCCCCAGGTTTTACCATAAAGAACTAAGAGATCGGGAATACCCTGAATCTCCGTAGGATCTAAATGGACAACCTTACAGCCTGGAAAGCGTTCTTTCAGTTCCTTTACCAATCCTGTCTTGAATTTATTTTCGAGCATGATACAACCTCCAAAAATAAGAGGAATAGCACGTCTTGAGACACATTCTATTCCTCCCATAAAAGGGGATGTTTTTCTCGCGTGAGTTTTTAGGAAATAATGTGAATTTTTAGGAATTTTTTGAGAAAACAGAGCAAAAGAAAAAGCCCCTGCGTTTTTCGCGCAAGGGCTTTTAAAAATTTACAACTTATCCACTTTTTCAAGCTGTCGATAAGCTTGCATAATGTGCTGTATTGTCTCGTTTGAAATTCCGCTCCAAGTCATAGCCTGATTCATCAATTGCAATGTGTTCTTGCGCCCACTAGATTTACCGCGCGCATATTCCATATTGCCCATTGTAGTCATTACAACCTGAAGTGTTCTTTCTTCCATTTCAATTTTTCTCATGGTGCAATCTCCTTTGTTGAATTAGTGGAATTTCTTCCATAATAGAGATTGCTTTTTTTCGCGTCATTAAAGATGCTTATAGATTTCGTACAATTCTTCTGGTCCACAGCATATCTGAAGTGCTTCATATTTTCTTTCGCCATAGTCATCTTGTATCGTTCCATCATCGCAGTCGTAATTATAATCATCTGGACCAAAGGAACGGTAAAGCTCATCATACGAATACTCTGCTCCGCATTTTGAGCAACGCCAATGCTCTCGTCCATTTTTGCCAAGTATTCGTCCACATTCGCACACGGGTCTTTTTATATGAAGTTCTACATATTTATTTGCGTAACAAGATATATGCCGACCTTTACGATCTTCAGTCCACCATTCTTCAAAACCATACTCATTAACGAAATCCATATTTTACACCTCATAACCGTCAGCGATAATGCAACCATACGCTGCATCTTTATCATACACTATCCGACGAGATTTTACAAGGCAAAAATCTATGGCCCTCGCGGCCAAATCGAGCTAAAAACTCGCTGTGGCCAAAAGCCCATTTTTTATCTCCTATTACTATATATAAATTTTCAATTTTTTAAGTAACTTAAAGAAAAAAGTGGGTTTTTGGCCAAATGGCATATTTTTAACGTATTTACGTTAGTTTTTGTGGCCATTTTTGTAAAAATTTTTGGCCACAAAGTGGGTTTTTGGCCACGAAATTTACACTTTTGATGTTTTCTCGAAAAGTTCACAAAAATTACGAAAAATAAAATGGGCAGAACCGGGCATCATCGGTCAAGTATTTTCAAAAATAAAAAGGCCGTGAAATTTTATCTTAACCGAAAAATTTCAAAATTATGCCGGCTATAACCGGAATCGCAATCATCAGACCAATATAAACCGGCATCATTCTCCGATTTTTCTCAGCCTCTTCTCGCTCTTGCTCCTGTTTCTTTTCGTGAAGCTCCATGCCTTTCATGGCAATATCTTTGAACGCATCCACTCTCCGAACTTTTGCTTCATCCACGAACCGATGCGTCTCCTGATAATCATCCAGCCGAACTTTCGTCCCGCAGTATTCACAGAACATGAAGTCACGACTCTCATCTTTAATTGTTAACTCTGCACCACAGCTAGGGCATTTTACCGTCCGTGCCATAAAAGCACCTCCTATTCATACATCAAGAATATCATGTATATGGCCCGTAGTCAATCCCATTAGGGTGGTAATATCCAAATAATATTATTGCTTACCAACATGGCTCAATCCTCAATCTCAAACACAACGTTCACAAGTGAAATAATCGTATCATACTTCCTGCCCTTGAACCGAAATCTCACGAGTTGATCCGTGAAGCCAACAATTTTCTCGACCTGACCAGATTCAGCCGCATAAGCCGCCACGATCTTTGCTCTCACATGGCCCTGCTTGGCCAGTTCGTTAAATTCACCCGCGGTCATTACCCACACTCACCTCCGTCATCAAACTTCTCCCCGCCGCATACAAGAATTTCTTTAGCGACAGCACCTTAATATCGTACGTACTCTTCAAATTCTCCAGCTCAACATTAACCCCACCAGAGCGATACTCCGCCATATCCAATGCATACCGCATCCGGCGATCCGCAACACCAGGGCTGCAATTGAACTTATCTGCCAGTGATGCCTCGATATCCCTCATGGACATAAATCGGTGCGAGTTCAAGTCATCGACGACCATCTCCACAGCCTCGCCCATCAGCTCCCCACCAAAGGTCAGCATGGGAACCTTCAACTTAGCGAGAAAATCATACGTTCTTTGCTGCATTTCTTATCACCACATCCTTTCCCACTCAGGTTTTCATAATAGCATTTGCTGCATGAACTATATATGTGGTACCGTCAATCGTGATTTGTAACAGTTCGTCTCCATAATCAGTCCAGCTATCTACCTTACCCTCGATGATTGCCCCGTCGGGTAGCTTGATCTGCGCCCATGTATAAGTGAACGTCTTATTGAGCACCTTATAGTTGCCGCAGCTACACAGAACCACACAGCCAACAAGCATCATCAGACATGCAACGACGCAAATAATACGATTTTTCATAGTCAATCACCTCAACCAAATATCATGTAAATCAAGAGCAAGAGCCATCCTGTATATCTGATGATTCTCTGTTTTTCTTCGCCGATGTTCTCAGCAAAAGACATTCCAATTGCTATAGCTTGTAAAATAATGCTTGTGAGCAGCACAATTCGCATTACTTCACCATACTTCCTTTCCGTGTCTGGTCATCCGCAGGCCAGTACGTGTAAATATCATCGAACACCACCG
>ERZ1026876.203-NODE-203-length-39362-cov-28.886585_pt1 | contig 39362 bp, 66 predicted proteins | sample MGYA00380168_ERZ1026876 | MGnify/ENA primary metagenome ERZ1026876 (study PRJEB33269, sample SAMEA4719804) | human gut metagenome | biome: human-associated habitat; feature: organic feature; material: feces | place: Cameroon | collected 2013-10 ... | reverse complement strand
GGCGGAGTCCCCGGAGCTGCCAATCTTGGCGGAGTTCCCGGAGCTGCCAATCTTGGCGGAGTTCCCGGAGCTGCCAATCTTGGCGGAGTTCCCGGAGCTGCCAATCTTGGCGGAGTCCCCGGAGCTGCCAATCTTGGCGTAGTCCCCGGAGCTGCCAATCTTGGCGGAGTTCCCGGAGCTGCCAATCTTGGCGTAGTGCCCGGAGCTGCCAATCTGGGCGTAGTACCCGGAATCAACGTTTTCACTCGGCATCTCAGCAATAGTCTTTTCCAGTACAAAATTCACACATGCCTTGATAAATCCGGATAGTCCCAGCTTTACGCCGATTTTCAGTTTTCGGGAGCAAAATTTTCTCTGATCATCCGTCTTTGGCTCGTCCAATGCTTCAACTTCCGCGAACTCGTTCGGTGTGCCATCAGAGCGAATCAAATCGTAATAGTCCAGCACGTCAAAAGGATTTTCGCAAAAGTGCATTCCCTTTTCACAGATTTTCGCCTCTGGTTCCTCGAAGACGGTATTTTCCTGGTACTGCTTATCCTTGCAGATCAAGCCGGGGTTGAATCCTTTGTAACCTTTCATTTTGCATTTCCTTTCTGTTTTTCTTTATTCCCCCGAGGCACTTTCCCCCACCGGGGCGGGGTGCAATTCCGCTTCACCGGCTTGAAACAGCCGTACATTTTCGCCTTGCTCATTGAAAATCCTCCATGCTGATCTGCCCCGGCAGCACATCGTACTCCATCCACCAGCGGAACACTTCTTCTGCGGTGGCCCAACCCACCCTTTCACTAAACTTCTTGTTTTGTTGTTTTCGCTCCTCAAGCATCCGCCAAAAGGCGTTCAGGTATAGCTGCTTGTACTTCGGCCACCGGGCGAACTCTGCTTCCCGCCCTTTCTTGCCAGCCATGGGGCAACCAACACAGCCAACCCGGCACTGGCCTTCCGCGTAGAGCGGATTCATGGGGCATTTGGCATCTTCCAGGAAGCTGTACACATCCTCGTCCCGCCAGTCGATAATGGGGTTTACCACCCGCTTCGCTTTCAGACGGCAGTTCTCAAAAAGCATCCGTTTTTCGTCATTGTCATTGGCAAGAATGATTTTTTTATCCTTAGTTGCACCGATTTTTTCGTAGATTCCACGGTTGTTTTTCCGGGATGCAGATTCCGCCCACCGAACGCCGGTGCAAATAAACCGTCCTGCCCCGCCTGGTTCTTTCAGGATGGAGCAGCAGTACCGCATTAGTCGCGTCGGCGGCATCAGCTTTTGTGGAATCAGGCTCCACATGGACACCCTCTGCCCCTTGTAAGTCGGCATATTCACTGTGCATTTGTAACCCTTTTCCTCCAACCGTTTGAATTCACTTCTGACAAACCGCACCGTTTCCGGGGCATCAGCCGTGGTGTGGTTGTGCTGGAACTCGCAGGGGATGCCGGAGCGAACCGCAAGCTCGGTGATAACCCCGGAATCCTTCCCGCCTGAAATGCAAATAACCAAAGGCTGCTGATACGCCATGAGCGACATATCCGAGGCAGCTTTCAGGCGTTCAATTGCCATCTGCTCCAAGTCATTCATTCTCGATAACAATCCCCTCTCTCACCAAATCTGGGTGTTCATACCGAAAAAATTGGCGTTGTTTTTTGTGGTTTCCAATTGATTTCATGATGTTTTTATTCCAGTTATCGATGAAATACGTTTCCCATGCCTTGCAGCCGTCCCCGTTGGTGGGGCAATCGTCCCGCGTGCAGTTTCTGCAAAAGGGGCTCTCGGAATCGATGTACTGGCCGGGTTTTTCGTCCATCATACCCATCCCTCACAGTCTGCGTGTGTTCCGCACACGGTAATTTTTCCCCCGGTCTTTGCCGATGGAGTAGGCTTTTGCCCGCTCGTAAATCCTGCCTCCGATCGCTTCGTCAATATCCAGCAGTTCATCCTCCGTCAACTCCGTGGACAGAATGGTCAGCAGTTCCGGGTTGTTGTATCGGTAGTTCAAGATTTCAAACGCATAGTTGATATCTGCCGCTGTGGGGCGCTGGGTGGCGTTCTCTGCCGTTTTCCCGGTCTTGAAAAGGTCATCTATGTACAGCACCTTTGCGGTCTTGTACTTGTCCAGAATCCTCCGCAGCTCAACCGTTTCGCCGTCAAATTCGGACATTCTGGCAGCCTGTTTGATCTTTCCGATTTCATCCCGCCAGAGCATATACACTACTTCCCGGCCTTCCAGCAGCAGCTCACGGCAAATGGCAGTGCATAAGTGGGTCTTTCCGCAGCCGGATTGACCGCACAGGGCGAACCACCCGGAAGGATTCTTGGCGTAGTCCATGGCGGCGGCTTTGAGGGTTTCTTGCCACGGCTCCGGGGTCTGAAACTTGTCGAAGGTGTAATCCCGGATGATGTTTTTCAGGCCACTCCGCTGCATCCGTAGGATGGAACGCCGGGTATCAGCACACTTGCAATCTGCCACGGAATGGGAAAAAGTGCCGTCCGGGTTCTCCACCAACCGGGCAACATAGCCTTTGTTTTTGCAAATAGGGCAGTTGTAGCCGTCCTCTTTGTCCCGGTCGCCAATAGCGTCGTTTAGGGCATCCACCCGGAGTTGGGCATACTGCTGGGGGTCAAAGTCACAGGTAGTGACCAACCCTTTCGCTTTGAGCATTTCCATCAGGCTTTCCATTGGCGGTTCCTCCTTTCATCAGTCTGTCCCAGATAATCCCTGCCCAGTTTGCTGCCATACACTGCTCCATCAGGTCAATGACTGCTTGTTCTCCGTACTTTGCAGCGTTTTTTTGGATTTGGGTCAGCAGCGATTTCAAGCCCTGTTCCTTGTAGCTCTCCCGCCGTTCGGACTTGTATTTCAGCCAAGCGGTGGTTTTCGCCATCAGCGATTCGGAGAAAGAATAACTTGCGATGATTTGCGAAAAGGGGGTAGGGGGATAACATTCGTTCTCTTTCTCTTTCTCTCTCTCTTTCTCCTTCTCTTTCTCGCTTGCGGGCTGCTCTTGCTTATCGTTTTCTTCTGCTTTGCTTCCGCTTTGCTTGCTATTTGCTTCCACTTTGCTTGCTATTTGCTTGGTGTCTCCTCCTTTTTTCCCGGATTTTGCTTTCCGCCTGCTTGCGTCCAGATTCGGCTTGATAAGCATAAAGGCAATGGCGGCGGCGTCAGACATTTTGTCTACGTCCGGGGCATCGTTAAACAGAGCGTATTTGCAAATAGCGTCATAGGCTTCTGCCCTTGCGGCCTTGTTTTTTATCTTGAAAACCGCTTCAAAAAATGAGCGGTAAAAAGTGAATTGGTTTCTTACTTCATCTTCCATCTGTGTCACGGGGTGCCTCCTCTCCGGTGAGGCGAACCGCCACGCATGGGCGGGTGCCGTACCGCTTGCAGACTGTGGCGTCTGTGATAGCTGCATCATCCTTGTAGGCGATACCGTTCAGGGCATCACACACAATCTTGCCTATGTTGTCCCAGTCGGGTTTCACCATGGGAAGAATCCGATTGTCAATCGCTTCGGCCTGCTTGCGCTTGCTCCACGAATGGGGAACGGGGTAGATTGCCGCAATGTCAACCCGGATAGCCCCGGTGAACTTTGCCCCGTGGGCTTCGCACTGGTATGCCCATGCCACCAGCTTTTCATAGTCCTTCGTTTTCTTTGGGGTGTATGTCTCACCGTTCTGGGTGAAGCGGGGGCGCTCCTTCCCTTGCGGAACGCCAGGAATCGTAAATTCAATTGTCACGTTTTCGCTCCTTCCTTTGGAGTTGGCGGTTTAACCTCCCACCGCCAAGGGAAAATGCAAACTATACTGTTAATCTTTTTGAGGAAAGATTGATTTTTCCGGCCTAGAACGGCAATAGTGTATCGTTGTCTTCCAGCGGCGTAAAATCGCCGGTGTTGCCGGAATAGGGGGCGGAGAAATCGCCGTATGAGGGCGCAGGCTCACCTCTGAGGGGCTTATCGCTGGGCAAGGTGTATTTGCCATCCTCCACGCTATCCACGCTGATAGCCCGGAAGGGGCGCACTGCCCAGCCGGATTTCCCGTTGTATTCCCACTGCTCGTTCCGGAACAGAATGCCGATTTCCTTCTTTGCAAGGGACTTTTCGTCCCAATCCCAGGTATATCCCCGGTTGGATTCTTCAACGGAGGTAACGAAACCCTTAAGGATGGATTTCGTCCATTCGTCCTTATCGCTGCCGTCGTTTTTTGGTAGCCACAGGCGGAGAACGCCCTTCCACTTCTTGTCCTCCCGCTGATTCCGCTTGAAATCCTCGTCGTAGTACCCGGCAAACTCACCGGCGGAGATATCAAACAGCACGCACAGTTGGTCGCCGTAGTCGTTGCGCTGTACCGCCGCCCGCTTGATCGTGCAGACGTAAGCCCCAAGGGGCAGCTTCTGACGGTCGCTGAATGCCTGTACGTTGTTCCAGTTGCTCGGTTTGTTAATCATTTTTTTCAGTTCCCTTCTTGTTTAATTCGTAATATTCCCGAATGGCGGTATCCACGGCTTTCAAATCGTTGTCGATTTCAGCCGGGAACATGTCCATAGGAGATTTGCAGGTGGTTGTTCCGTCGCTCTGGGTCACGAAAACGTGTTTTTTCCCGTCCGTATAGCAGAGCAGGACAATGGAGAAAAGTCCCTCCACGGTCAGCTGGTTGTCCAGCATCTTGCCAAGCGTCTTAGCCCGGGTCTTTCCGGTGTTGCTGTCCTGGTCTGTATGGTGCAGGAAATAGACAATCACGTCCGGTGGGGTCTGGGTGATAACGAACTGCACCAGATTGTAGAAGTGCAGCGCCATGTCGGTATACTTGCCGTAGCCGGTTTCTTTCGCTTTGGAAAAAGCCTCGAAGCACATGAGGTACTGGCTATCGTCAATCACGAACGCCTTTTTAGCGCTATTCTTGATTGCACCCATAATCTTGCCGTAATCGGCGGTATTTGCCACAGGAAGCTTTTTCCGGAAGGGGAGCGGCTTCCCTGCCACGTTGATAACGCTGACGTCGTTAGGCTCAAAGTTCCGCAAGCTGGCAGATTTGCCGCTGCCGGACTCCCCCAAAATCAAAACTGGGATTCCCATAATTTATTCCTCATCTTTCTTAAATTCCAGCGGGCATTCATACCCAACTGTTGCTCTTGTATCCAGCAGATACTCCCCGGTCAACCGGCACTGCTTCCGGGCGTATGTTTCCATACACGGGCACAAATCACAGCACACATGACCCTCCGGGAAGTAAATGCTTGCCGTGGCCTTCTCGTACCACAGGCAGCTTTTTTTATCCGCCATAATCCACCTCAATCATAGGAAATCTCCCGCCATTCCTCCCGGCTGTCCATGCAGAGGTCGCAAATGGCATCGTCCCGGATTTTCCAGTATCTATGTCCCACGGTTCTCCCGCAGCAGATGCACACCGGCCTTTTCTCGTCCGTTGCCTGGGAATCGTACAGATAATCGTAATCCGGATTCACACCAACATCATCCATTGACTTTCCTTTCTCAGTTTGATATACTGTAAATGGTAGAGATTTTTATATCGCTTGCCGTCCCCGGTGCTGTAACATCGGGGGCGGCTTTTTCTATCAAAGAACAACCACGACGTGCCCGCTCTGAATTTCGGATTCCAGCGCCTTTTCCAAGTATTTCTTTACCGTATTCCGGGCGGAAAGCTTCCACATGCCGCCGTCGGCTTCAATGAAAGAAATGTTTCTTTCATTGATACGAATGAGAAATTGAGATTCCGGCTGCTCAACCTCCTGGAACGTGCGGTAAGGACGCAGTTTGATAATGGGTCGGATGGACGCATTGGATTGAAGGTCGATGCCCTTCTTGGTGACAACGCTGGTAGCAATGCCATTGTCGTTGTACGTAACTTTGCTCCCAGTGGTGATATCGGATAGCAGTTTCAAGGCATACTCCGTATCCGCCGTGGGCTGGAATCTTGTGCGCAGAGCGATCAATGCCTCTTCAAACGGCAAGGACACCTTCTCATTCCAGCCGGGAACATCGGTCGCATTGGCAGTATACGGGTACTCGCGGTTGTTACGCAGCTCCGCAGATGGATGGGTGAAGCACTTTACCGTTTTGTGATCGGGAATCGTGATATAAACGGCGCTGTACCTCTGTACCGCCTCCGTTTTTACAAACGCTACCATGGCGTCGAGGCTGGAAAGCTGGATATTATCTACAATTTCCAGATCAGGCTTCACCTCGGCATAGCTACCTTCTGCGTCCGCAATGAAATCATGGTTTCCGGACGTGAACAGGTGCGGCGCACATAGTTCCTGAATTTTTTCGATTGCTTCTTTCAACATTGTTTTTCCTCCTATCAGGCCATTTTAATTATTTTCAGAGACGCGGGGGCTTCCTGCTCTTCTCCGTCCATGGACATCTGCCCCGGAACCTGGGGCACCATTTCGACAACCTGACACTCTCCAGTGCTGTCATCCCCAGCAACCCAAAGGGTTGTTCTCGCGGGCGTAGTAGGCGCAAGCGCTGATTTTACCGCAACGCTGACGCCGATGTTCTGCCGATCATCGTCCGGTGTAAACTCGATTGTGAGCGTCAGCTTTCGTTTCTGCGTCGGTTTGGTGTTGGGGTCAAGGATATTATCAATGACTTTCGCCATCTCCAAATCCACGCGCTCCTGAAACGCGCCCCTTGCCATCTGCAAAATTGATTTTGGGTCGTACATTAGAAATCCTCCTGTTTTTAAAATGTGTATCCTTTATCGCCCTCTGATGCACCGGCCGATACCGGCACCCATCAGGATGGCGCACACCCACATTGCGGGAACTGCCGCCCTGTCTGCCAGCAAATCGGCCTGCTGCCACCAGAAAAGCACCAGATTCAGCCCCGCATATGGGAGGACGCGGAAAACGCATCCCCTGATATTGAACGGCTTCCGGTTCTCCGGCACCGGCTCCCACCGGGCATCCATGGGTTTATTCCTGCTTGCCATATCATCACCCCCTGGCCACATGATTTCGGTGGACAACGTTGAAAAGTTCTACGTTTTCATCGTCAAACGCCTTGCGTTCCTTCGTTTCCATGCCCAGGGATTCCCGCAACTCGACGTTTTCTTCCCGCAAGCGGCGGAATATCTCCGCCATGGTGCGAAGCTGGGCAACCTCGTTCGGCATCATTTGGATTTCTCCTTATAGGGGCAGACACAATCCATACGGACAATCTGTTCCCACCCCGCTCTATTTTTGAACCTACCCTCTCCCTTGCTGGATATTTCCGGATTAACCAGCGTTACGATTTCGCCGATTTTGAAATAGTGGTGGCATTTTCCGACAGGGCGATTTCCGGTAATCACGAACTTATCTCCCACCTTCAGCTTGCTCTCCTTTGGCTTGCTCTCTTTGGGCTTATCCTCCTTGCGCTTCTTCTCGAACAGCCGCTCAACGGCGACCCTTGCGCCCTCCGCTCTGCTGTAGGTATCCTTCGGATTGCACCGGGCTTCTGCGGTCTTCACGTCCCGCCCGCCACGTTTCAGCGTGGCCGTGGTAATCATCCCGTCAAAGCGGAGTTCCACGGTGCAGGGTTCCCGCGCAGGCTCCACAAGGCCGGAAATCCATTCATCCCTGAAAAAGTAGCCAGGAACGCCAAGCCACTTGCAGAAACACTCCTGAATCGGGTCCTTCGGCTTTGCATCATCACTGTAGTAGTAGGCGGTGCCGAATTCTTTACACACCTTGCTAATTGTGATTTCTTTTCCGAGAAATCGTACCATTCCGTCAACATAATTTTTGGAATCAGGCCGCTCACTCACAATCCGCACATTATCCCCAACTTTGTATTTCGCCATAAATAACTCCTTTCAATTTCGGCATTCTGCCGTAGATTTCAAATCACTGCAATTCCCTTGCAAACGCCCGTATCTCCTTCTCCGAATACCCCAGGGTTTTCAGGATTACCGCCGGATTGGGGCGGAGGGCGACCACCAGTTTTCTCAAAGTGCTTACCCGCATTTCGGTTTTTCCCTTCCGGTAGTTCAGCAGATTTTGGTATCCCTCGTCGATTTTTTCACCCAGCGCCGAAGCGTTGCCGCTCTGAATCCCCGCCATGGGACAGCAGCGGTCGATCTCCTTCCAGAAGTCCTCTGACGTGTACCTGTCGGCATATTGCCGGATTCTAGGCATTTAAGCTCCCTCCTTGTCCTTGGGTTTGTCGGCCTCGGCCAGCTCCATACCCACGGCCAGACCGGCGGCGTAGGTTTCGGCCAGCCTTGCGGCAATTTCCCGCTTGTCCACCGGGATGCTGTTCAGAGCCTTTGCCGCGCTCTCAGCGCACCGTTTGATTTCATCAGGCATTTTCATTTCCTCCTTTACTGATTTTTTCTTTTGGTTCTTCCATGCTGAATACCAGCTCCCCGACGATCATGCCACACCGTGCGACGAGCAAGAACACAAGGAAGCCGATTAAAATGTACGCCGTTGCTGCTCACCTCCTGTTGAAAATCGGCGTTTGCCGTGCTACAATCCCCTTGAAAGGGGGTGACTGTATGACGAAAGATACCGAAAAAGCGTTTGTAATTATCTACTCTGAGTACCTCCGCCGCCGAAGTTTCGGAACCGCCAAGAACCAAGCCGTTCGGTTTGAAAGTGCCAAGATAAAAGCTATTGACGCTTTTTCTAATTGGAATGCCGAAGATATACGGTACTGCTTATGGGAACTTCGCAAGTCCGGCTATCTGGAAATCGATATTTTCGGCAATGTAACTTTGCTGGAATCCGGAATTGAATACATGGAAAGCAAACCAAAGGAGTTCTTTTCCGCATTTACTGAGACTGTCAGCGGGCTAATATCACTCATTTCGGCATTCCGCCCTATTTGAGTTCTTAGCCATATCCTCCATTTCTTTTACCGTCCTATCGAATTCCCCGGCCTGCAAGAATCGGAACTTGTCCAGATCAATTTCCAGATTCAGCTTTGGGGGGTCTCCACCGACGTGCCTAAATTCCATTGTCTCTACACCCTCGCCGATTCCCATTCCATCGAGTTCTATTGCAGTTCTGAAACCGTTTGACACGTATCTCAATAGTGCCACCGTTATTCACCCCCTTTCATCTGAGCCGTCTGTTGCCGCAGGCGGCTCATTCTCCCGTTATCTGGTTTGCTAGGCTTGTTTGTTGAAGCTCTGTTTCAACTGTGTCTTAAGTATACATCAACTCCGTCCAAATGTCAAGCCCTATTTTAAATAATTTTTAGACTGAGTTGAAAAAAGTTCTTGATTTTATCCAGCCCATGTGCTATAGTTATGGCAAGAGGAAAGGGGGTGGTATTATGGATACAATCGCAAGCAGAATTATAGAGGTATGCGCAAAATGTGCCGATGGGAATATGAGCGCGTTTGCGCGAGAGATTGGAGTTACCCCGGCATACATCTCTAAATTGAAGAATGAACCAGATCGAATGCCGAGTGACCGCACGATCTCCGATATCTGCCGCATCTTTGGCGTAAATGAAATCTGGCTCCGAACCGGTGTCGGCGAACCTTTTACACCGCTTTCCAGATCGGAGGAACTGGCCGCAATCTTCGAGCGGATGGAAGTCGGAGACGATGCAAAGTCCCGGCTTGTCCGGGCAATGGCACGAATGCCGGATGAAGCGTTCCCGCCCTTCGTTAAATTCGTGGAACAGCTATATAAGAATTTCACGGAGGAATAAAAATACCGGGAACCGCAGTCAAACGCAGTTCCCGGTATTTTCACTTTGCGCCGCTGGCGACCAGTGCTTTGATGTACAATGCTTTCAGCCGTTCCAGCGGTATTTCATCCAGCAGCTTCATGAGTTCCCTTTTCAGTATTTCGCGGTCGTCCTTCACGTTTTGTCCCTCCATTGTGTATTTATAAACGTTTGTTTGATTACATAGCGTATAATAGCACGTCATGTGTCCAATAAACTGGACTAATTAGAAAAATGCACAAAAATTTTTCTTTTCGTTGAAATTATTTTCCGAGCGTGGTATTATTTTCCTGTAGAATTTTATGGAAAGAGGTATCTACCATGAAAAAATTGATTGCTGTTCTCCTGATTTGCCTTTGTGTAGTGCTGTCCGGATGTGGAAATCCTGATTTGTGGACTGATTCTTACAAGGATAAAATTCCCAAAACAACCTATGCAACAGACGATAACGGGAACACTACAATGACGGAGAAATCTGGCGACACAACGATTGCTGATAATCTCCCGTGCGCCATAAAGTACAACGGGAAAAACGTATACCTCAAAAGCGTGGATTTTTACGAACACTATGACGATGGTGGAACATATTCGTATTTTCTGTATTGCGTTGTAACCTTTGACGTATCAGAATTGGATAACGCTGACGTTCATTGGCTGCAAAAAGAGGATGCAGATGTATATGCGCTATACAATGAGCCTGAAAAAGAAAATGATACAAACTTTAAGCACATTGGAAAGCTTGGCTCGTTGTTCGTAGAAGAATCTGGGGAACTTCTGTATGCATTTGCCCCGTCTAATTTCTCTGCCTATCGGAATAGTTTCGGAGGGAAAGGCTACGCTGTATCTATGGATCTCAAGCAGGAGGAAACCTACGAGACACCCAAAAATTCCGAATTAAGGAAGGTAAATAGAATTACATATTTTGGAGATATACCGGAATCAATGCCGGATTCCGAAGAGATCCCGCAACCGATATATGGTTACATGGCCAAGTGGGTGAAGGAACAAACTGACTTCTTCGGATCAATGGCAAAATAGTCAACAAGTGAGTTGTCAGCATTCATCACTCCCGGAGTATTCCGGGAGTGACCGCTATGCGCATAGCGGCGGGGAACGCTTTAGATATGCCCCGCCACCCGTGCCACAAGGTGACGGGGCTTTGCCGCCGGTAACGACGTGTGTCCCTTGCCGGTTGCACCTTTACCATAGTCCCTACCACTATAAAAGTAAACGCGCAAATCGTACAATCCGTTTACACGGCGTAGATTCCGCGTGCCAAAATGAAAGGAGCGAGTTATTTTGCCCACGGAGGAACGTATTTCGGCGCTGCATGAGCAAAGCCTGACGTTGGTGGAAAAAATCAAGGCCGCCAAGCAGCAGCAAGGCAAAACCATTCAACAACTGGCCGACGAAACCGGGATACCGCGAACAACCCTAAACCGTTTCTTTGCCGGTACGCTGATGAACCCTGGCTTTATGGATGTGTGCTCCCTATGCGCAAGCCTGGACTTATCCGCAGACGAGCTTATCGGCCTTTCCCCGCAGAAAAGCGGCGATTCCGTTACCGTGGATTTTTTGCAGCTGGAAATCGAACACAAGGATGAAATGCTGCAAGAAAAGGACAACGCAATATCCCGCCTTCTTGATCGGAGCCGGATACAGGAGGCGGGAATATCTGCCCGGGATACCAGAATCCGCAAGCAAAGCGACGCCCTTTCAAAAAAAGACAGTGCGCTTGCATCCGCGCAAAGGGAAGATAAGCCCTTGATCTACGGGCAGTGCGCGTTAAACATTCTGCTGGCGGCGGTACTCATAATCTATATGGTGCTGGATGCCCGGAACACGGAAATGGGGCTGATTCGCTCCGAAAAGATTTCTGCGGTAATTTTATTCGGCGCGGCAGGAATCGCCGCTGTTTTTATGCTCACGGCATTTTTGATTTTCCACAAGCTCTTAAGTGGAGGTGAACGGGATGGCAAAAGGAAAAAAGGAGCCGGAAATCAGGCTCCCAAAAATTAAGCAGCTCCCCTCCGGGGCGTGGAGAACGCGCATTTACATCGACGGTCGCACGGTATCCATCACGAAGCCCACATACGACGAATGCGCGGCGGAATACCTCGCCATGAAGCACGGGGTCATTGAAGCGAAAACAGCCCCCATGAAGCACGGTGTGCCCCTGGGTGACGCTCTTGACAAATACATTTCGACCCGGAAGGGGTTCAAGTCGCCGTCAACGATCTATGCGTATGAATCCTACCGCAAGCAGCGTTTCCAAAGCATGATGGCGGCTGACGTATACACCACCACGGACGAGCAGTGGCAAGCCGCCATCCGCAGGGAAGCGAAATCACTGTCCCCGAAGTATATCAAAAACGTGTGGATGCTGATCTCCGCAGCGATATTTGAGGAAACCGGACGCAGGCCGCGGGTGACCCTGCCGGAAAAGGAACACAACGAAAAGCCGTACCTTGATCCGGATCAGATACCGGTGTTCCTGCAAGCCATAAAAGGGGAATCGATAGAAATTGCCGCCCTGCTGGAATTATCCAGCTTGCGCCGGTCTGAGATGCTGGCACTGACGTGGGACAAGGTCGATTTCAAGAATGAAATAATATATGTACACGGGGCAAGGGTCGCCGGTGACGGCGGCAAACTGGTTCACAAGAAGCAGAATAAAAACGATTCCTCCCGGCGCACGGTGCCGATTATTGAGCCGTTGATGGAAGCACTGAAGGCAGTTGATAATAAGGAAGGCTATGTCGTCAACCTGACCGGCGGGTGGATATGCACAAGGATAAACGAGATTTGTTCCGCCAACGGCCTGCCGAAAGTTGGAAATCACGGATTGCGGCACAGCTTCGCGTCTTTGGCTTATCACCTCCAGATACCGGAGAAGATAGCAATGGAAATTGGCGGGTGGGCAGATGACGGTACGATGCACAAAATATATACACATCTGGCACAGAAAGACATTGCAAAACGGGCACAGGATTTCCGGAACTTCTTTGTGTCAAATGTGGATAAAAAAGCACAAATTTGACACGCCATTTGACACGGGTTTTGAAAAACTGTTGTATACCAACGCTTTTTGACGTTTTAATCGTGGGTTCGATTCCCGTACGGGTCACCATGGCAAAAAACACCCTAGAACTTGTTTCTAGGGTGTTTTTATTGGTTTTACTGCTTTATTCTGAGAACTCCGAACTTTTCCGCAGTAAAATATTTTTGCGAAATCTAGATTTTTAGCACACACAATACAGTTTTAGTGTCCAAATTTGACACGCCATTTGACACGAAATTTGCCACGCTTACCGCTTATACATCCCCTGCACCACTCCGACGTTCTCCGCCCGTTCAATATCCCGCTTGTGCAGGTACTCATAGACGGCCATCATGGCCGCAGGCGGCTCGCCCTTCCGCTTGCGGTATTCCTCAATGCGGGAGACAACGGCCTTGTGCAGGGCGTTCATGTGGTTCATTTCCTCCCCGCTCAGCTTGTAAAACAGGTCTGCCAGCTCCGGGTCGTCGTGCTTGTATTTTACGGCCAGTTCTGCGTAGGTGTGCGCGTCTTCCAGCTCGTCTTCAATGTGCTCCATCAGCAGTTTGATTTCTTTCATCTGATGCCCTCCTGAATGTACGCATACAGCGTGTCAATATCCTGCCTTCCCAGCTTGAGGGTAAGCCCGATTCCGGGGATTTTCACGGGCAACGCATCTGCCCCCATGTATGGCTTTGCGGCGTTGTACAGGGCGTCAACGTCCACCGTGCCATGCTCCATATCGTAAACGCCCAGCGCCTTTACCATGGGATGATCTGCGTACTGGGCAATAATCTTCGGGAAATTTGCGGTAAGCAGCCCCCCAGCCCCGGCAACCAGAACTCTGTCCCAGCCGGAAAGACTTGGAGCAATGCTTCTGTCAATGAATCTCGCAAGCCCTGCCTGCACGTTTTCCATAGGAATCATAAATTACCTCCTTGAAAGTATGGGGCGGCGGCTGCCGCCCCAATTGTCGGGAATCAACCGTTGCAGCACCCGCCGCACTTGGGCAGGGGGTTGTACAGCGTCTGTGCCGTGGTGCCGGTTCCGGTGGTCACGTCGGCAACCTGCTTCGGATAGAAGGTCGCGTTGGCGTAAGTCACGATGGAATTGTCAGCGCAGCAGCGCCGCTCCGCCTCGATCTTGATGTCCTTGGACAGTTCAGCCCGAACGCATTCCACATCCTGACGAACCAGCGCGAAGCTGTCCTCAGTGCGCTGATTGTGTACGGCCTGATCGCACAGGGTCTTGCGAATGTCCTTCAACTGTCCGTCAATGTAGGCGTACAGCTCAAGGGACTTCTGGTCGTTGTACGTATTGGCTTTCAGCAGGGCAATTTCGGAATCCTTGGCGGCGAGCTGCTGCTCACGATCCAGTTCATACCGGCTCACGGGCATGTTCTCGCTGCACCCGCCCCAGCCGTAGCCAACCCCATAGGGCATGGCGGGCATAACGGGAGCGGTGGGAACGGAATTGCGGTTGCCGAGAGCCAGAGCGCCCAGACCGCCCGCAGCGTTCATCACGCCCAGCGCCAGACCGGCAATACCCGTGCCAAGACCGGCACCGGCTACGCCTTTGCTTGCATAATCCTTTTCTACTTCCATAGTTTAGAAGTCCTCCTTCAAAATATTAGGAGGTGGCCACCTTCTACCTATAGAATAGCAAAAATCCCGACGGTAGAATCATCATCTACTCGTCGGGATTTCGTCAATAAATCGTCAACAAATCGTCACGCAGAATCAGAATTTCAGATTTTCAGGGAGCTTGTCGCTGTACTTTCTGCACAATTCGTATTCTTTCCGCAACTTTTTAATTGTTCTTGTGATAGTGGCTTGGGACACACAAAACTTGTGGCACTGTTTTGTCTGGCTCCATCCGGCGGCTCGGGTGCGGATGATCTTTTCCTCCAACGGCGTGAGAATCGCCAGGGAACAGAATTCATCCAGAATCACCCGATTCCACGGGACTTTATCCACTTATCACATCAGTCCTCCTTGGGGGAAATGTAAGTTCTTGCCTGCTTGCTGTCGGAGATACCGGCGGTGGTGGGGTCATTGACCACGCCCAGGATCACCAGCAGGGCAAACACGGCGTTTACCACGGCCAGCAGCTTGTCGCCGATCTCGCCCAAGTCCAGCGTAAAGCCGAACAGGGCGGCTACCGTCTGCACCAGCAGAAGCAGCGCGGGAATCGCGGCCAGCCAGAAGTTCTTGTTCTTGATACGTACAATCCAGTTAATCATTTTTGTTTTCCTCCTTAAATTTTAGCCCAGCCCAAGCCGGGCAAGAATAAACCCTACGACAGCGGCTACGACGATGTATATGACCCTTTCTACCACCGACTTCCACCGCTTGCCGGGTTCGGATTTCAGCTCCTGCACGTCCGTGCAAAGGCCGTCGACCTTCTCCCCGGTAACTTCCACCTTCTCCGCCATGACGGCGACGGATGTTGCCAGCGTGTTCAGCGCTTCCGTGTGCTTCTCCAGAGCGTCCAGACGGTGGGAGTTGGATTTGCTCCGCTGTTCTACCGCAGAAAGCCGCCCAGCGATTTCCGTTTCTTCCATTGGCATTCTCCCTTCTTAGCCGTTCCACCGGCTGTACTTCCCGTTGTCCTCGTGAATGCCCCATCCGTACAGCCCGAGACCGCCCCGCCCGGGGATTTTCTCGGCCTGTACCTCCTGGGCTATGGCATACAGCTTCTCCGGGGAGATAGCCCCTGAGAGGTCTACGGCCTGTCCCGTGGTGTGCAGGGAGTTGGATACTCCGCCCACCTCGGCATTGTGCCGCTTGCACCGCACACCGGAATTTACATTCAGGGGAACCCCCGCCCGGCGGCGTATCTCATCGGCCATGCGGACGGTTTCCTCTGCGGGTTCTGCGGGAAAGCCGTTGCAGTATTTCCCGCCGCACTGGCACCGGAATTCCTTCCGGGTAAAATACCGGATATCGTCCCAGAACGTCCCGGTCTTCGGTTCGGTGCTGGTCTCCGGCTTCTCTACCTTTACCGCCGTCCCGGCAATAGCACCGATCAGCATTTTCTGGGTAGCCGCACCCGGAATCCCGTCCACGGTAAGCCCGTAGTCGGATTGAAACGCCCGGATAGCCCCTTGGGTATTCCTGCCATCAATGCCATCAATCGAGCCGGGAGAATAGCCCAGGTACGTCAGGAGGCACTGAATTTGTGTAATCGTCACGCTGTACCCTCCCCGCTATCATAAATCTGCGCCATCTGTTCCAGAAATTCGGTAAGCTCCTGATTTCGTGCTTCCAGCTCTGCAATGCGGTCGTCGGGCGTCGGTTCCGGTTCCGGTGCTTCGGCTATTGCCCGTTCCAGCTCCGCGATTTCCTCCGGGGACATTGGGCGAATCACTCCATTTTCACACATGTTCATGGCCGTCCTCCTTACGCCCGCACGCCGTAAAGAACGAATTTACAGCCGGGATAAATCAGCATACCGGTTCCGCCGATGGAGGTAATGGGCTTCGCCCAGAGCGAATCCGTGAAATACTTCACGTAGGTGCTATTGGAACTGCCATACATGCCCATGTTCTCACCCCATCCGCCGCCGGCTGAACGCAATACGCTTTCTATCACCTGTGCTCCGGAAACATCCACCTCATAGACGGCTCCCACCAGACGGGCAGTTTCGACCTTAGGCCAAAAGGAAGTATAAACTGCCGGGCTGGGATTACCGGTGGTTTTCCCGTTGAGCATGGTAAACGTGACGTTCGGAATGGTGCTCCCGCCGGTATACTTGGGGAATTTCCCGCAGAGCCTCGCTTTCAGGAGGGAAAAGGGCTGCCCGTTGAGATCCTTATTGATAGTCAGCGCATTGCTTTCTTCCGCGTCGTCGGGAATGATGATCTCCGCGATCTTTTCCCAGTTGCCAGAGCCGCTGCCCTGCCCGTCCGCGCCCTTTGGGATACCAAGATTGAGCAGCGGATTTTCTGCCGTGCCGCCCATGCTGGCTGTCGCATTGCTGCCCGCCGGAAGGGTGGTGACCGTGCCGATCTGGATATCTGGGACGGCACCGTCTGCGCCCCGGCTGGGCTTCCCGGTATCGGTGTCTCCCAGATACCAATTCCCATTTTCACCGATGGCCGGAGTAATGCCGTCCTTTCCGTCAGCACCTGCCCCGGGCGGGTTGGCTTTCAGATAGTCGTCCACGATTTTATGTACCGTTGCCGGGTCAACCTCTCCACCGCCCCTTGTCAGCGCCTCGTTTACAGCCGCCACAAGGCTTGATTTCGCATCGGTATCCAGATCATCCAGATTTCCTATCGCGGACTGAATCTGCGCCCAGACCGGCAAGGACGGATCTGTAGAGGTGTCCCCGGATGGAGCCGCCGCGCCATTCACAAGGCCAAGCTCCGCCCAGATGGTGGGGATAACCACATTGTTTGCAGCGTCCACGCCGTACACACCCATGTAGAGGTTTACCCCTGCCCGGGAAACCACCTCTGCCGGTATCGTCACTTCGCTGCCGGCATTCAGCACATCCTTTGCCACGGCGCTGCGGAATACCACAGTTTTCTGTAAGCCGTCCCATGCGGAATCCGTGTACTCAATGGAAACGGTAGCTCCCACAATACCCTTGGGAATCGGCACAAGGCGCGTCGTCTCGCAAGTTGTCTTGGCGACTTTAACTTCTGCAATTTTCATGCCGTCACCGCCTTATATTTCGGTGAAGCGCTCATCATCCCACGCGGGGGCGGTAGTTTCATCACCAGCCCACACTTTTCGCACACCATCCAGTATGTAAAAGTAGTTGGGCCGAACCGTCAGCCCGGAAGTATACGGAATCGGCGTTTCCTTCGTACCCAGCATTGTGGAATCGTACTCGCTTTCCACCCACATAATTGCGCCGCCAGCGGAAATCTGCTTGGGAATCCAGCTATAGCCCGGTCTGCTGGGCGGGGCACTGGGTTCCGGGTCGATGGTGATTCCCGCCGCCGAAACAACGCGGCAAGTTTCTCTATCTGCCTTTGCGAAGGCAATGATTTCATCAGGTGTCAGCATTTTCGTATACCTCCGATAATTCTGATAATAGCGCGGCGTACTGCTCCCGCTCATACTCCCGCTGTGCGGCGTCCAGCTCCGCCCACGGCTTCCACGGGGCAATCATTTCGCCGGTGAACACCACGCCGTCAGCGCGTGTCCACGTCTGCCCGCTGGGGATGAAACGGTAGCCCTCAATGTAGGTATCGCACTTGCCATCGAAAGCGTCCGTTTCAACAGAAGTGTACCCGCTGCCGGGGGAAACGTGGCACTTGAAATCGGTATCCAAATAGATCGTTTTCATTTATGCCACCTCATTTCTGCAGCTTCATGCTGCGCATCTCAATTTTGGGGGAGGCCGTCCAAAGTCCAAAGCCAATGTAAAACTTTCCGGATAACTCGGAAACATCCAGAGATACTTCCCCATCAACATTTTTCTGAATTGTCACCGAAGCAGAATAGCCAGCAGATGAGTAATTCCCAAATTCACTCCACACACGGAGATTACACAAAGATGCATACCCGGTAGCCCCGGTGATGATCCCATCGAAGACGATTGTGGAATACTCCGTAAGATCGATTTTGTTCGCCGGATGGATTATTGCGCCGGATGCATTGGGCATCTGCACCGTTAGGGAAGATATTCCCCGCGTTATGGTGGGGGTGCCGGGCGCACTTGCATCGGAGGAATATCCCTTAGAGGTATAAGTCCAGCCGCCCGTCACGGGGATATTTTCGTTTCCGGGCTCGTACAGAATTTCGCGGCGCAGCCATGCTACCCACGTTCCATTCTGATAGCTCAATGCGGACTTTTCCACCCACGCCCCGCTGACGTACTGTTTTGCGGCGAGAGGGTATACGCGGATATCGCCTTTTTTGAGGGCGTTGAACTCCACATTGCTGTAGGCCCCCGTCTCGAGCCATGCCAGCCCCTCTACAGGTTCAGCGGGCGCAGAAGCAGAGAACGCCCAGCCGGAAATGGTGGTATCCGTATTTACCCAGATGGTATTTTCCCGCGCGGTAGTGGGCTGAGTTGTTCCGCCTACTATCTTGAAATTTACGCCTGCGCTACCGCTGCCAAATCCTTCTAGTGCTACATTTCCCATTACCTGCTCACCTCCACGATAACAGGAATATCCACCTCCGGGGCTTCATCCAAGCACACAAACGTTACGCTCCCGGCCTCCGTTTTCGCGTATGTAATTGCCGCGCAAGCATCCCGTATAGCGCTGTCGGTGTCCGCGTTGCCGGAATAAATAGGCCAGCTTTTCACGCTTTCGTTGCTATCGCCCAGAATGGAACTCAGGAGGATTTTCTGCTTGTATGCGCCGGAATTTGAAGTCCAGCCGGATGCAAGCAACGTCACCTCGTATTTCTTTTTGCTCAATCCGCTGAGCGCATCCGCCGGGGTTGGATTGATTACGTTGGGGCACAACTGATTTGCTAGGCTATCAGGCAGAACAGACGCTTTATTGTAGGGCGTGCCCTCCACAAGCGGTTGGTCGTCTCGCTCAATCGTCACGCTCAGCGTCTGCCCATTCATTGTAAGCTTGTACTGCCCCGGCATTCCCGGTACTCTATCCGTCATAAGGCTCCTTCCCCAGCGTATATTTCACCGCTGTAACGATAAGTTTGCTTAATTCCCGCGATTCTGGAAACCGCGATTTCCAGAACTTTTTCAATGCTGTTTGCTCCATGCCATGTGAGATTTTCCATCGTATTCGGCAGGGCGTTTGAAATAATAAAAATGCTCTTTATCTTTGCAACATTCCCCAGATATCGCGCCATCTGGGACGCTACCGGCCATTCTGCGGCGGAGAAGTCCCCCGGCAATCCCCAGTCCGTTTTTACCGGTAACTGCGCGGAAACGCCAAGAGACGGGAATTGCGCCGCAATTTCCGAAACTGCCGATTCTACCCGGTTCAAGTCCGTGTAGCTGTATAGCCCTTTTTCGTTGCCAAGCAAGGCATCCGATTCCGTTCTATCTGTTACCAGCGCCATCAATAGAGCACCTCCATTCCACCAGAATAAATCTCGCCGGAATACGGCCACACCGATTCAAGCGTTACCTCAATACCCTGAATCTGGATAGAGGCGGTATGCCCGTTTTGCGTCAGTGTGCTGTCCATGGACGATATAAAGCCGCGTGTGATTGTGCCCCATGGCGTAAGGCTTGAGGCTATGTCTCCCGCTTCCTGCCCCGAAATAATCACCTTTTGAGTTGCTGTCTGCCGCCGCTGTTTGGCCGCGTACAAGCGTTCAGCGGCCTCTAGAGCATTGCCGTTGTGAATAAGGGTGCATTCCGATACAGAGGCATAATTGCCGCGTTCCTTCGCCGTCGCTTCCGGATTAAGCTTTGTAAAAATGCGGGTAGTGTGCAGGTATGTTTTTGCGGTAAGTTTTACCGCTCCGCTGGCCGTTATCTTCACCCAATTCACGTCGGAGCTGGTGATTTCTCCGCCCTCAATCACGTAATCATAATGTGGAGCCGAAAAGGTGAAAAGCACATTCTCTCCGTTTACTTCTTCCTCGTTCATCAGCGTTTCCGTTACGTCCTGCTTTGTGTAGGTGTGGGCTATCACTTCCACCCGGGCGTATCTCGGCGCGGTTCGCACGCTGCCGCCCAGAATAATTTCCGATTCCCGGAACCTCTGCGTAACGGCAGACGGGATAGGAAGCAGCCGAATCTTTGTGGAATCCTGCGTAGATACCAGAGCGCCCACCGAAAATGCCACGCGCTGTAGCGCTTCTCTCTGGGAACATACAGGCAGATACCCGGTAACGGTAGAGCTTGCAAACTCCGGGGCTATTTCAAATTCCCAGTTGCTCAGGATATCGGCCACCATTTCGGAAAGTGGCCGCTGGTAGTACATACCGCCTAAAAATTCATCCGCCAACAATCCGATTGCAGACTGTGCCTCAATGGAATAGTTGGATTCCGCCTTTCGGGTGCTGGATTTGATATACTGTGTAGCTCTCAGTTTCCCATCCTTGTACAGCTCCACTCGCTGGTTCTCCTGCGGTAAAAAGCTCCTGTTCTGCGGGTCGTAAATGTTCACCGACATTGTATCCACCGTGAGTTCACAGATGGAGGGGTCGATTTCATTCACAAGCCGCACAGACGTTATTTCATTCGCCCCAAGTAAAACTGTCCGGCCAACTTCAATTCTTTGAATCTTGGCAAATTGGCCGGGGTGGTTTGTTTTTTTAAGGGTGATTACGATTTTATCGAAGCTTTCCACTGTTTCCAGCAAAGTCCAGTTTGCGCTATCCGGGAAATAATCCTGATTCACAATGAGCGTTTGCCCGTTGTACCACGATACGTGAATCTCACTGCACCACTGTTCCGTGGCGGGGGAAAATGTGAATGTAAAGCCCGTAGAGCTGTACGGCACCGGGAATGTGATGGTGATTACAGGGGGGCTTTCAAATTGCCCATTCTCGCCGGAACGTGCCACGCTCCACCAGCCGGGGTGTGGGTCATCCGGCAACAGTTTTCTAGTCCCGTCCAACCTCCACAGTCCCGGCTCTAACGTGGCGTATGCTTTACTTTTGCCGCCGGATGCTATGAGCGCGTCGGCGGAAAACGCATTCCCCCCGGTGCTTTCCGCTATCATTTTTTCCTGTGCGCCCTCAGGCGCATCAATGTAGTTTATTTCTAAGCTCATACAAGTACCTTCGGGGCTTGCGCCGTAAAGTTTATCTTGATTTCTCCCCACTCCACGCCGTTGCTGTGCAGCCGCCGGATAGGCTGAGTTCCAGCAGTAACGTACATCCTTTGTGTAAGCGTCTGCTGGTTGTATGGGAATACGCATACATGAGACGCTACCGGTTGGCTTATCGCCTCCCAGAAAGCGTCCAGCGCCGCCATATCGCCTTTATCAGCTACCACCATTGTGTAATTGTAGTACGTGCCGATTGGGTCGCGGTAGATGCTCCCATCCTGCGTAGTGCTTGCTGCAATGGCATCCTTTACGGAGAAAGAACGGCTCAGCGATAGCACGGAAACGTTGTATTCCACGCCATCGAGAAGAAATTGAACAATCACATAATCACCTCTTTAGCAAGGCTTGTCCCGCGCCGCTGCGCTTCTGATTTGATTTCCGGATACAACGCGCGGACGAACTGCGCAAGCGTCCCCTCGAAGTTCACCTCTGTGGTGATGTTGATTTCTCCGATTTCCTCACGGACGATTTTTCGGAGTAAATCCTCGGGGGCTTCCAAATTCGTGCCGTTCCGCTGATCGCCAAGAACGGCCATAAACGGAGCGTTTGGAGGAATTACCGCACCAGATGCAAGGTAGGGAATGCCAATAGCCGCATCCGAACTAAACAGAGCTTGCGGGGAAACTGCGGCGGGGTTTCCAGATCCACCGGATTGTGGGCTTGCGCCGTTTTTGATGGTAACGGTGAATGTCTTCCCCTGCAAACTGTTAATCTTGGATTGTATATTGGTAATATACTCATTCACTTTGTCGTACATATTTTTCCATGCCGTTTCATTATCCGTTTGCATGGCGGTAAGCGTACCAGACAACGTAGTACCGATATTTTCTATCGATGTTTTGAGCGGCGATTCAACGTTAGTCTCAAACCATTTTCCTACACCTTCCCACTTGCTTTTCAACGTCTCCGCGCCAGTGGTGGCCATGTCCTCAGTGGCTTTCTGGACGGATTCCATTCCTTCGGTGGTGGGGGTGACAAACTCGTTTGTAATTTGCGAGCCAGAAGTTGACGCAGCATTTCCGACTTCCGTAATTCCGGTTTGAGCTTCTGCCATTACGCTTGTTACAGCCTCGAGCTCAGCCCTATTCGCCGCAAATTCTTCATTAAACGACGCTACTTGATCTTGCGGCATTTTTACAGCCGCCGCAACTTCCGCCATAGATTCCGTTGAGCCGTCCGCCCACTTCTGAATTGCTTCCGTAGCAAATCCCATATCCATAGCTTTTTGCAGATTCTCGCGGTATTGCGCCATTGCCAAAGTGTTATCGATCATGTTTTGGCGCATGGCTTGATATGTAGTAGCCGAAGCGCTACTCGTTTTATCAAAAAGCCCAATGGTGGAACTCAAAGAATCCGCTGCCGATTCTTTAGCATTCTGGAATTCTTCGGCAAGTGCTTTTTGTTCCTCCGTAAGTTCTGCGGTAGTCTCGGTGGCTTCCTTCTGCGCTTCGGTAAGCTGGCCTGTACTTTCTGTTGCACCTCCAAGCTGGTTTTCCAGTTCCGCTAATAAGGCGTCCTGTTCGGCAACTGCATCGTTTGCGGCGGCAATTTCCCGGTTTAAATCTGGGATTTCGCCCCGGCAATCAACGTATGATTGAAGTAACGCTTTGGTTTCTGCGGTTAGCCCCGCTACGTTCCCATTTTGCAGCACAAATATATCAGCCAAATGGTCGAGTTCCTCGGCAGTATATCCAAGCTCGTTTTGCAGCTGGGTTTGCACCGATTCAAATTCATTTGTAATTGCTATGAGGTCTGCTTGTGCTTCATAAAGGTCAAGCGTGGCCTCGGCTTGAGCTTCCAGAATAGCGGAATAGCGCTTTTCTTTAGCCGCATACAGCGCCTTTTGCTTCATGGCGTCGATGTTTACCAACTGCGCCTTGCTGTTCGCTGTAAGCAGCCCGGTTTGCTCGTCAATCTGTAAATTCAGCTCAGGGTATATCTCATTCAGCAAATCAACGACGGTAGCATAGTCCCTCGCGGCATCCGCCGACGTTGATACTTGCGGGGCAAGTTCTTCGAGCCTCTGCTTGAGCAAATCCGCCTTGATTGCGTTATGCTCAATCAGCTGCTCGGATTCCTCATATTCCGTATTTGCGGCATCCAGCGCGTCGGTGAAGTCCTTCATGTCCCCCGCAAGGTCTGCGGAGGCGGATGTTTCGGACATTCTTTGCAATGCGCTGGTGATTCCCTGAATGATGGGAGTAAGTCCTTCCAGAATCGGAGTACCGATTTTTGCAAGGAACTGTTTCCACGCCTCGGAAAGCTCGCCGGTGACGTTCGTCCACTGCTCAGCTTCACGCGCGGCCTGACCGATTGCGCCGGATGCTTCGTTGCCAGCCTCCACCATGGAAAGTAGCACATCGACTTTTTGTGCTTCGGAAAGCTCTTGGAAAGATTTCGCATACTTCTTGTTTGCGGCGGTGTTTCGCGTGGTTTCCGTGGCGGCAATGCCCAGAGCGGCATCATTAGCGTAGTTGCCCTTTAGGAAAGATAGCAAAGATTCTGTAGTTTCCTCTACCGATCTATCGTAGTACGCCGCGCTATCCGCAGCCGCTCGAAGCGCACGGGACGCAATATCCATAGCGGCTTCCGTATCGCCGCCGGCCGATTTCGTAAATGCAAAAATCTTTGTAAAGGAGCCTTGCATTCGCGTTGCGGTAATGCCGGTTTCCTTGGAAATGGAATTCAGGGATTTTCTGGCTTCCTTCTCAACGCCAGAAAAAGTCTGCTCAAACTGCGCATTGGAAGCGGCCACATCCGCCGCCGCTGCAACAGCCTGTTTGCCCAGCTCCACAAGTTCCCGTGCAATGGCTTTCAGCGTACCGATAAGGGCTTCTGCGGATAAGTGCGCCTTGAACATATCCTTGAAAGCGTCTCCGGCACCTTTGGCCTTTTCCCCGGATTTTTCGGTTTCCTCCCCGGTTTTTTCTGCCGCATCCTGAATCTCATAGAGGTTTTCAATGATATGGTGTGAGCCGGTTTCCGCATCGGACTGAATCGCATCCCATGCACGTTCCATCGCGGATTCCTGATCGTAGCCCAGTTCCTCATACACCTGAGCAATCTGCTTTGCCCGCTGTTTCTCACTCAGGGAATCGTTTGCACGAATCGTTTCGATTTTAGCGTATGCGGATTGGTAGCTTGCTGGCAGCTTCTCAAACGCGTCCTTGTAATTTGTATTCTTAAACGCTTTTTCAATGTTATTGGCAGCCTTTGCTGCCGTTTCCGCCGTCTTGACGAAAAGCCCTTGCAGCTCGTCAGCGCCTTTTTGTACGCCTTTAGTATCAAGCTTAGAATCGATTAAAACCTGCCCGTCTGACATATTTAGCCACCACCTAACAAGCCCTTGATTTCTTCCCGTGCCTGCCGCACTGCGTCGGTATCCTTGTTTTTCAGCTCCACAAGCTTCCGGTTCTCGCGGTAAAATTTCTTTTCGGGTTTATCCAGCTTTTCGCCTGTGGAAAGCTTGTTTCTGATTCTGAGCACCGTGCAGAACAAGCCTTTATCAATGCTCATGAACCAGCCGTAAACCGTCCACCAGTGGATATCCGGGGACAGCCGGATTTCCTGCCCGGACACCTGATTTAGCGCCGGAATGATGATATCCGCGTCCTGCTCCCAGTCCATCAGTTTAGGCCGAATCTTCCCGTCCGGTTCTCTGCCGCAATCCAGAAACCACCGTGCCTTTTCTATCGCTTCCGGGATATCCGCTGACGGAATCCGCGCCCACTGAGGGAATATGCGGCACACCATGTTTGTGACTTTTTCCGCTCTCCCTTTTTCGGGGTCGCTCAGCTCAGCTAGTGCGGCAATAGCATTTTTCCACCCGTAGTTAATGGGGTAAGCCACCTCCCCGACAAGCAGGGAGGTGGGGAGATCATACGCGGCCATTACGCCGCACCATCAGCCGTAAAAGTAAACGCTCCGTCCGCAACCGAAACGGAACCAATAGTCCTTTCGCCGCCGTAGGTGACATTGATAGGCATGGTGAGGTTGCCGCCGCCATCGCCGCCCAGGCTGCTGATTTCCACGGCGCACGCCTTGTAACGCTCTGCAAAGAACTTCGTGGTGCCGTCGCTGTACACGTACTTATGTACAATCAGCATATCATTGTTGGACATTGCCTGCGGGTTCTGGTCTCTCACGCCCTGATTCCAGATCTGAATCGCGGCCTTGTCGCCGCCAGAGATTTCCCAGCCGTCGAAGCTCTGGGTAATAATGGGCTTCTTCATGCTGGAATAGGCATTGCCGATGATATCCTGATTTGTTTCGCGCTGCCAGTCGAAATCCTCCTGCCCGCTGTAAACGCGGATACCGACGGGCGCCCACTCGGGAGCAGTAGAAGTGCCGACGTTCAGGTTTGCAACCAGCGTTTCACGCGCAATGGTAACGCCATCGGTAACATTAAAGCTCAGATTATCAGCCATATTTTCTTTCCTTTCTGCGGATTTACCGCCTTGTAAATTCGTGTGTGTAGTTCACAGTGATTGGGATAAGCCAATCCTGCGTTTTGTTTTCGTTCGGTTCGAGTGCATAGGAGTTGAAGCGCACGGCCTTTGTGATTTTCCGGTTTCCGGTAAGGGCTGGGTACGCTTCCAACTGGTAGAGCTTGCCGCCTATCGTCACCGGCTCACGGCACACCCACGCGCCCAGCTTGTCCAGAAAGTCATTTGTCCCGGCCTTCACGTACTCGCTGGTAGCATCGGTGCGATACACCACGTAGAATGGGAATTGGCATTCCTGCCGGATGTTGCCGACGATATCGGATTTCTCGGAGTACACCAGCGTACCGCTTTCCGGCTCCATAGAAATACCCCCGTCCTCAGACAAGTCACTTCGAGAAATGACCCGCCCATTCAGACCGGGGTATTGATTCAGCAGCTCCACGACGGCGTCTTTCAGGATTTCAAATCCTTCGCCGTCAACGCTTATTGGTTTTGGGGTATCCATTATCCAGCGCCAACCTCCTTTTTCACCAGCTCAACCCACTTATCGCAATCCTTGCTTTTGGCCTTATCGAACCATTGGCTTGTTCTGCCGTTTGAATAAGTTAGGCTTTTGCCTGTGGATACCTTCTTTTCGCCCTTTTTCGCCCACGCAGAGCGGGATTTTTCGCCAACCATGACGTTTCCTTCATACAGGAATCGTCCAGTAGGTGCCACGCCTGCCACCACCTGCCCAGAACCGGCGATAGCAGCAGACGCGGCCTTTGTTTCGTTGATGAATTGCCCCGTCAGCATTGGCATAAAGGGAACCATAGAAGTCATAATGGCGCTATCAAGGGCGAACTGCGCACGATTGAAATTGTTTTCCAATCGGCTCATATCAATATTGATTTCCACGCCATTGGTGATAACGGAGAAATTTTTGAAACGGTGTATTTTCTGCGCCATATTATTTCCCCCATACCTCAACCAGCGGAATAACGGAGTGCCTGGAGACAGACGAAATTGTGAATACGTTATCCTTCGTGCGGTTCATGTAGGCGTAAAATCCTTCATCCGTCCAACGTTCGTCGGAATCCGCCACAATGCCGCCGCCCCATTCACCCGCCCAGAAAAAATCGCCTGTGGGGCTGAACGTAATGGAATCTTCGCTCCCATCCCATTCTTTAGGCTCCAACAGGCGTTTCCCTGCGATATTGATTACACCGTCTTTTTTCTGGTAGTGAATTCCCATGTATGCGCTATCTTTCGATTCCGCGCCATACTTGGCAAGGATTGCGGCACGATCTACATTAAGATTGCAATTCTCAATGATGGTGGGATACCACGTAGCGCCTTTCCCCCGGTCTCCGGGCTTGCGATTGAATACAGTAACGGTATCTTTGTACATCACAGCACCTCGATTTCTTGAAACAGCCGGAAGATTTTGGGCGATTGAATGGCGAACCAATCAACCATTTCTTCGTTCTTTGCCCATGCCTGATCTGTGGTAAGAGAATTCCACTGCAAACCGCTTTCATTAAGAAAGGCATGTGTAATCTCATGCCGAAGAGTGCATTTCTGGTTGAAATCAATGGCTGATTCCGGCTCTTCCTTCCACTCGTCGTGAGTTTTCAGCAGAAGAATAATGATTTCATGCGCCGCAGCGTCGCAGTATCCGGCAAAGCCGTTTTTATCCATGTATTCATCCTGCCCATGCTCCACGAACCGAATAATGTAGTCTGTGCCAAGCACCGAAATTTTTCTTGCAACAGTATTCATTCACAGCCTCCGGGGTATACGCCCATGTACAGAAGGTTTACGCCGTTTGCATCCTCCACGCCGGACAGGCCGTCACGAACGATATTGAAAAGCATTTTCCGCTTCGCGGCGGTATCCTTCGCGGCAGTATCTATTGCAGTTGTGTTGCCCTGCCCCTCCATGTAAGATATCGCCTCATTGCCAGCTTCCACGCGGGAAATGATTTTCCGTTGCAATCCGTTTTCGGTTTCAATGTACCCTCTGCTCATGTTGGCGGCTTGTTCCGCCTCATAGATTTGGTACAGCGTATTCACCAGCTGAGCGGCGGTAAATTTCACGGCATAGGCTGAATCTTCGTCCACGGGGAACGCCTTTTTCAGCTTCCGCACGCTATCAATGCCCGTTGTATATTTATCCATTGTGCGGCAAGCTTCTATTGCCAGCCGCTCAAAGACGTTTTCCGAAATTGGGGAATACCACCGTATATAATCCTCAAACGTGATATACATTGGCCGCTGCCTCCTGCTGCTCCAAAAATTCCGCTATGATATCTGCTTTCTTGGCCTTTGTGATGCTATAGCCCAGCTTCGCAGAAAGAGCCTTGATCTCCGGTATTGTCAGCTTTTCAAGGCTCTCCTGCGTATAGCTTGCCATTGAGCTATAGCCGGTTAACCCCCCTGACTTCCGCCGCCGCCGGGGTTTGAGGTAGCCGCCGCAATGATCGCGGCCATATCCTTGTTCAGGGTCTTCACGCCGCAGATCATATCAATGGAAATGGTGTCGGTTTTGGTGGTGATGTTGTAGTCCTGCACCACGCGGAGACCGAAGCCGTCGTAGCTCACAATCGCTGCATTTGCCGCGCCCTGCGGCAGAGCCAGAGGCCGGGTAACGAATGCGAAAGCGTTCTTGTGGAAAGCCAGTCCCAGAACGCCCGCAGTGTCCGCGTTCTGGTCAACGTAGAAGTCCATTCCGAACTTCCGGCCAAGAGACGCTTCACGCAGCGCCGTACCCGCGTCGCCCACCTTCTCAGCGCTGATAAACAGATCAGTTTTCAGCAGCTTCGTTTCGGTATCGGTGTTGTACACAAAGCGCCGCTCAGTCAGCGGGGTTGCGGACTTGGTGAGGAATGCCCGGGCGTCGATCACGTCATTTTTGATATCGGTGGTGGCGGTTACCTTGTTGGTGATACCGGATGCAAGGCCAAGTAGATAGCCGTCAACCTTATCGGCGAACGCCTGCATAGCGGGAACAATGAACTGCGTGGAAAAGCTCGCAATATCCATCGTCAGTTCCTTTGCGGTAACTGCGAAGGATACGTCAAGGAACTTGTCCATTTTCACGGTAACGCTGTTTTCGGTAGCATCCTGCACGGAGATGGTGCCGGAAAACTCCTTTGCCGTGAACGTTGCGGGCTTGCGAATGGTAATGGTATCGCCCACACCTGCGACGAACTCACTGGAATAGTCGCGGTGTACCAGATTTGCCATAACGGCGTTGTTCCGCAGCACCATAAGGGCTTCACGGGCGATAATATCAGGGGTAAGAATCGTATTTGCCATAAATAAAAAACTCCTTTACTTCTTTCTTGCGGCGATATAGTCCGCCATACTCATTTTGCTGAGGTCTGTTTGCTGGCCGCCTCCACCGTTCCCGGGATTATCGAAGCGCGCCGCGCCGCCGTTATCTTCAAAGAGGTATCCGCTATCGGTGCGCAGTGCATCCAGCGCGGCTTTCATATCCTCTTTCTGATTCTTGCTATTGCGCAGAGTATCAACGTCCAGAAGCGCAGTAATAGCCTTTGCGTTTTTTCCCTTGGCTTCGGAAATCGCACCGGCCAGAAGCTCGTTAAATTCACGGTCTTCCCGCTCCTTCTTGTAGGTGGCCTCTGCCTGTTCGTGCTTGAGCTTCCACGCGTCCCGCTCCTTCACGATAGCGTCAAAGTCCTTCCCCTCGAATCCCTTGAGCGTGGTCTCGGCGGCTTCTTTGGCTTTCTTCTCGGTGTTCAAATCCTCGGTGAGGCGGTTCACTTTTTTCTCGAATTCGGCGACGGTTTTGTAGCTTTCAGCCACTGCCTTGTTGAATTCGGCGAGCTTGTCTGCGGGAATTTCAATTCCGAAATCCTTGCAGATTTCAACAATATTCTTCATAAAAAATCCTCCTGTACCGTATTTATCAACCGCCCGTCGGCGGTAATGGATTGAGCCGGGATAAACCACCGGCGGGGTAGAAATGACGCAGACGGCGGGGTTTGAACCCGCGAACCCATAATGAAACAATGGAGCTGACCCGCCCAGCTTCCGCCTGCATGTGTATAAAAATTGCCAGAGTTGAAGCAAATCAGCTCTGGCAATTTATTCAATTATTCCTTTTCTGCGTTGTACTTCCTAGCCGCAGCGGTAGCTTTTGCGGCTTCACTGCGATTCCATAGGGCTATAGCGATTCTGTCCGCTCTCTTTTTCTGCCCGGTTTCCTCGCAGTAAGCGTTGTATGCGTCATTCTGCTGCTGCAAAAGCGCCGCTTTCTTTCGGTACGACTTTTCAAAAGCCGCCCTTTCTTCCTCAGATGGTGCGTTATCCATGGCCGTCCTCAGTCCCAAAACTTTCCGTTTTGTATCCCTGATTCTCCGCTCCATGGCGCGTTGTTTCTGCTCTTTCTCGTACTGCTTTTTGTTTTCCTCGCTGTCATAGTCCTCAAACGGGTTGCCCTGCCCGGGGAACCACGCCGAAAAGTTGTGGCGGCAATTCGCCCCGCATAGTCCCGTTACCGTGCCATATTGGGTGGAAGAAACGAAATCGGGGTATTCTGTGCTAGGTACTCGGCTGTAGATTTTCCCTTGCCACACCTCATGCGTCGGCCTCGCTCCCAGATGGGAAGAAACGATTACAAGATTTACGCCCATTTCGTCCATTCGCGCAAGCTGTATTCTGGCCGACCCTTGAGAAATTCCGGTGCGCACCGCCCGCGCCGTGGCAACCTCTATTGTATCCTTGTGTACGCGCTCTGTTCCGTCGCTCCCGATTTTGGTATACTTGATATACACCCCATCGGAAATAAGCCGCTCAACGGCCTCCCTGACGGCCTGCACGGGCGAAATCGCGCCAGACATGGCGCTCATATACGCTTCATCACATAGCCGTCGAAACGTCTCCTGTACCGCGTCGGCAGTTGTTGCCGTGAAGTTTTTCCACTCTCCAAGCGTCTGCTCATATGTATCTTGCATCAGCCTTTGGAGATACGGGGACTGTACAAGCGGCGTTGGATTCAGCCCGGCCTCTCGGTATATCGCGTCGTCGTATTCCAGCGCCTTTACTCCTGCATCCTCCATAGCCGCCGCGATTTCCGTTTGCATTTTCCCGGTAGCTTTTGCAATCTCTTTTTGGATATCGCCCAAGAGGTAGCCCAGCTGTTTAAGCGTTTCAATTTGGTATTTATCCAGGGGAGTTAGGATATACTCATCACCCCGCCCAAACCGAATTAGAATGCGCTCTATAATCCGGTTCATGATATTCTGGTGAAGTTCTTCCGCAATATCCTCAGCCGGTTCAACGGCGTGGAGCAGATAAGAGGGGGTAAGCATTGGCTATCCATCCTTTGTTTTTCGGCGCTTTACGATTTCATCATAATGGGGATTTACCCGAATTACATTCCAGTCGCATTCAAGCGGCACTTTACCATAAAAAATCACCCACGCGGGGGCTAGCCGCTTTGTCATTTCTTCATAGCCTTTAAGAAAAAGCCGCTTAGCTTCCTTATTGTTCTGCGTCCCCACACTTGAAATAGCCACGATACCACCTACCGGCTCACCGTCGAAGCACCAATCATAGGATGATTCATCACTCCAACTGATTGTGGGATACACTGTAAGCCCGTGTAGCTGCCAATACGCCGCAAGCCAGTGTTTCCGATAGTGATTGTAAATCTGCATGGCCAGCGGCATATCTGTGTATGTTGAAAAATCCGGTGCGCACACGGCGGTAAAGCGAGACAGCATAGGAATATATCGGTCTGGCGTATTCCAAAACCTGGTAAATTGGTAATCATCCACAAAAGAATGCAAAATCTTTCCATCCGGATTTTTGCAGCTTTTGGCGTAATTCATCGGGATAAATTCGCCCGCCGGGTACGCCTTGACAGGCTCAATCTGTGGTATGCCGTACTTACCGACGCCGGGAAATGTGAATTTGTCCAGATTTTCAAAGTTTATCATAACTCCCGCATCCTGCTACTTTTTCTTTTTTCTTTCGACGCCAATGTAAAGCCGCGTTGCTCCATTTGGCGAAAATCGGACTTCATAGCCTCCGGGGTATTCTTGCGCCAATCTCTTAATTTGATTTACAGCAGATGGGCTCAATTTTCTTGTATCGATATTAAATCCCTTGCGATTATCAAAATAAGTATCTCTCGCGGGAGATAAGTTGATACCAGTCTGTTTTTTTACGTAATCAATATAGGAGATTTGCACTTTATCCCCGTATCTGGGGAGTTTCTTTGCCAAGTCCTCCTTTTGTAGCTTTTCAGAGCCATAGTTGTCAAGGGATTTCATGTTCTCCAAAAGGCTCTTAACGCTTCCGGCTTTCTTCGGCGCAGACACAGCTTCCACGCCACCGGCTCCACCTCTACCGCCCATAATTATTCCTCCCCTCCGAATAGCGTCGGCGTTTTCGGCTGAGCCGCATTTTCCAGCGCCTTTGCTTCCTGCTCTGTGAATCCCTCAAAACGTACCAGATAATACCAGAACGGGACTTTCCCGGCCTGAACATATCCGTACCATCTGGCCTTTTCTTCGTTTGCCGAATATGTGATATCCCCGAAGTCATAGGCCACTTCATACGCGCCAGCCGGGGCAAGTCCGTACAAATCGGCGAACGCATTCAGTGCGTAAATAAGGCAATCCAAGCAATGCTCTAGGCTGTCACGCACCGCCTTAATCGTCTGGATTGTGCGCTGCTGGTCTGCTTCTACCTGCGTCGCCGTCTGAATGCCGCCGGACTGATTAAAAACGAAATAGCCGTTTGAGAATCCCGCCTTATAGCCGATCTGGCTAAGCAGGGCATTCAGCCCTGTAAGTCGCACATCGGTGTTAAGTGTGGGATTGATTTCGTGGTAAATATCGCTCTGCGTGGTGGTATCTCCGTCCACGAGATTGATATAGTTCGGCATCTTCACACGCCCAAGCGCATTTTCCGTTTTCGCCCTATCCTTGAAATCAAGAATCCGATCTTTATCCACCATCACAGTGCGCTTGCTATCAAAGATTTCGGCTGAATTTCTGGAATATGCAATATCCAAATCCCGCAGCTCCTGCACGGCCTCAGAGAATGCAGGCAGACCATAAGGGGAACTGATTACGATATTGTTTGCTTGCGGCATCCGGAATGCCGCGAACAAGGGCTTTTCAATATTTGCTACGGAAACTTCTTCCGCCAGCGACGCCCATGGCGTTTCGGAAATGTCAACAGGCTTTCCGGTATCGTTCTCCGATGGGCTTACATAGCACCTGTTTGTGATTTTGTACATGCCGCCCTCGAACCGGTGGTATTCCAGCCGGGTGAACCACTTATCCCCGGCTCTCTGCTGATTGTAGAAAACTGCGCCGTCAATTTCGGCGTTCGTCACGTGGGTAATATCAAATTTGTTCGGCGTGTAGATATCGATTGTATCACCGTTTGGCTTTAGCATGATTGTGCCGTATGCGCTTCCGTACTCCACCCAAGATTGCAACAGCGAATACACCCGGTCAACCTGCCATTGCAGCCAGTCGGCGCGGGCAGACCCGCTTAACTTGATGCTCGTACCCTGCATTGTCAGCCGCGCGATTTCGGCGCACACGGACTTTGCGAAGTTCACGGTATCTATGCCGTCTTCTACATCAATCCAGCTTGGGTTTCCCTGATAGATATCGGCACATTCATAAATCCAAGCGTTCATTTGCTCGGATGAAATAGGCTCTATCTTGAAATCTTCCTTTACCCTCGTATCAGAAATCACAGATACAAGCCCTTTTATAGCTGAAATGATACCCATTACGATTCCTTCACTTTCTTTCGCATCACGGAATTACAGAAATACCGTATATCATCCATAGCGTGGTCGTTATCCTTCACGACTGCGTCCTCCGTTTTCTTATCGTCCCACCGGTAAAGCCCGAACTCACGAATAGCGTCCGTGCAGGAGCGGTGAATTTTTATATTCCCGTTCTTGAGATATACCGCCGTTCGCCGAATGCCATCAAGAACGGCGTTGTCTGCCTGCTGGACGCGGAATCCACGGCGTTTCAGGGCGGTAATGAAAGAAGCCGCCGAAGGGTCAATAACCGCCCTCTTGATTTCGTAGCCGTCCGTCAGGCGCTCCACAGCGTCGCAATATTCCTCGTCTGTGAGCTGCTTATAGTTGGCTCTACCATCGTAGTAATATTCTTTGATTCTTACCGCCTTATTACCATTCACAGCCCACAATCCGCATGAAAATGGATTCAGGGTGCCGTAGTCGATGCTTATATAATAATCCGCGAATTCCGGCACTTCATCCGTGATATTCGCTTCGGAAAAATCGTATACAAGCCCCTCTGCCAGCGTCCATTTCCCCAGAATGTACCGATCATAGAACACCGTTCCGGCATATTCTTTTTTCAGGTTTTCAACAAAAGTGGGGGGCAAAAATGGATTATCGTCTATTGTGTATTCTTGGCTGAAAATATCGGCATCACTATCAAGGAATCTCTTTAGCCAGTGGTTGGGATACTGTGGATTGTATGTGCCATCGAAGCAGGAATACTCCTTATCAAGCCGGCTTTTCAGGAGGGCAAAAACTTCCTCCGACCAGTCCGCGACCTCGTCGCCGTAGCAATACTTGATAGACGCGCCGCGAATCTTCGATACCTGAGACACTTTTTCCGCGCCAAGGCAATAACACTTCTCGCCAAAAATCCATGCTGTATTATCGCTGGAAATCGCCCCAACAAGTTTATCTCCGTACAGATTCCGCATAGGCTCTAGCACATTTCGCTCTATTGTGGATTTTGTAACGCCCAAAATAACGGAAAGCCCATCTTTCCCGGCTCGTTCTCGAATCCGCATGGGAATAATCCATTTGAAATCAAGATATGTTTTCCCGCTTCTGGTCGCGCCGCCCTTGAAATTCCATCGGCGATTCCCATACCTTGCAAATTCAATCTGTTTCGGGCTTAATAGCATCTCTAAACTCCTTAATTAGCCCATCCAGCTTATTGAGACTATCATTGCCGCTTGCCGTGTTTCTTGTGGCTTTATCGACAATAATCCCGAAAGATGTTGCAATCTGGCTTAATGTTGCGGCTGAAATCTTTTCGGGGTCGGTGAGCGCTTTCAGATGCAGAGTGATTGCTTCTTGCATCGCCGCTTTTTGTGATTCCATGTACGCCATCATGTCGGCGGTATTCTCTTCTTTTTTTTGCTGCACTTTTTGGGCGATATCCGGTGAAGCGCTAACAATCCTTTTCACAGTCTGGTGAGTTACGCCGTGCTTTTTTGCAACGGCGCTGTACGACTGCATTTCTATCCAGTCGGCGATTATTCTTTTTTTCTTCCGATCTGTAACCCTTGCAGCCATAGCACCACCGCTCATACAAAATAGTAAAAATAGCGGGAAAGGCCGGAGTTGAACCGGCATTCTTTCCTCTTATCACAAGGCTGCTCTCCAGCCTTGCTACTTCCCCGCATCCCTCCGGCTTACGGTGCCGGGGAACCGCTTTGCCCGTTTCCGGGTTTCGTCGCCGGCGGGAGGCCATCGGCGATATATATGGCGCGAGGCCGATTCAAACGGCCTTCTGTTGGGGAGAGGGTACCCGACTCGCTGTCTGCCGCGCCATGCAAAAAGAGGCTCAGGAACAATCCCAAGCCTCTTGCGCTTTTTCTTTTTTACCAGTATAGCACATTCAAACTGGAAAATCTTCCGGTTTTTTTCCGGTTTTTCAGATTTCTGCGCATCCGTACAGGCAAATTGTAAAATGGTGAAGCGCCGAATCCTTTCGCGCATAAACCTGAGACTTTTCAATCCCAAATTCTTCGCACAACCTGTCCACATTTCCCCTCGCGGGCTTTATGTAGAATCTATCCAGCACCTTCCGCTCATCGTCTGTGAGAACTTCAAGCCCGGAATCCACAAGCGACACCCATTTTCTCGCCTGTTCCAGCGACCGCGCCAATTCCTCACGGTGAACGATATTCGACAGCATCATGTCCTCCCGGCCGGAGCCACCGCCACTTACCGGCGTACCATCAGCCGTGGCACTTCGGATACTCTGCATAGCGGATTCCAGCCGCGCCATTTCTTCGGGAATGCTTTTCAGCGACTGTTTCTTTGCACTGTACTCCTTTAGCTTTTCAATGGCCTCATACTTCCAGTTCATTCCGTTCCTCCTTGCATATCTTATTAAATCCCTGTATAGATATACACAATACACACAAGATAAAAAATATATTTAATATATACTATACAGGGATAATGCTATAATATTGAATTCCGTCTCCTGTTCTCCGTCTTCTCCTGCTTCACGGTGCAATCCTTTCCAGGCGGGCAAGGCCGCTTTTTCTCGCGGACGAGTATATAATTACAGCACCTATTCCCTTCATATTCTCCGTAGAAGTAGACGCACCCGACGCAATACTTCCTGCCGTCCTTGTACTCCACATTACCGCCCCGTTTCTTTATCCTGCGTCAGCCGCCGCTTTCCTGTCAAGGTATCTCCTTTTAGCGGCTCTCTGAGCGTGGGCTTTCTGGCACTCCAAGCTGCAATAGATTTTCTGCTTGATCTTGCCCTGCGTGAACTCCTTCCCGCACTGGGGGCAGATTTTAGAAATGCCCTGTGGGGCTTCCACGTCCTCCACATTGGCCTGAATTGGCGGGTGGTATCCGTGCATTGCCATGTACTTGCCGTAGCTCGTCCCGGCCTTCTGGGCGGCTATGGAGCACAGGGTGAGATAGTCCGGTTTCTTGCTCATTGCTGTTGTTCCTCCTTCGCCTTTTTCTTCTCAGCAATCCGCTTTTTCTCCGCGTCTTTCAGGGCGTTGAATACCATGATGTAAATATCCATTGTGTAGTCAGTGTTCACCGGAATCAGCGGGGCGATAAAGCGCCAGCAGTCCATGTAGGTGAGTTCATTGCTCATTCTTCGCCATCCCGTGTCAGTTTGATTTCTGCCCCATCGTGCAGATTGTCGCTATCCAGCGGATAGCATACCATCGTCAGCCCGGGGCGTGTTTGCACCAAGCCGGTCAGGAAGCAGCCGATCATACCATCGGGAATATCAAGTGTGATTTTCATTCGATTTTCTCCTTTCTCCGTAGCTGCAAAAATCATCGCCGTCTACCTCGTTAGGGGACATGCCCAGCTCATATGGCCAATGATAGCAATACCCAAATGGTGTTCCTCCATTGTTGGTGGGGTGCTTGCCTATTTCCTCAAATTCAATGCAGTCCCGGCACCTGACAACCGGCACCATGGATTTCATTTTTTCTTTCGCGTCCAGCAGTTGGGCGTTGCGCGAAATCAGCTGCTTCTGCACACACGTAAACTCTGCGAGTGATACAGCTCGCACGGTGGGCATGCTATCGACCGAGCAAAGCGCCACATCCTCATTAAAATTAGGTATAACGCCAGAAATTTTTATAATCTCAGTTGTAAGTAAATCAGCATCAATCAGCCTCATAAAAATCCTCCTTCCTCGGCATCTCTTTCAGCCAGCGTCTGACGGCAAAGAACCGAATGCGTGACGGCTGATTCTTCGCCCACCGCTCAATAGCGGCGGCGTAAGCAATTCTAGCGTTAAGACGCTGACGGTGTTCTTGTCTTTCACTCATTCCCTTACCATCCTATACCTCGAATTGGTAATGTTCAAAAAGCCATTGCAGGCCGTGTTGCAGTTCATCTTTCGTAACGCCGTTCAGCGTTTCAAGGGCTGAAATCTTTTCAATGGCTATGACTTTTGCCCAGATCGGGACTGTTTTATCGTCCAGCCGATATTTAAAAATTTCAGCGGCTTGTCCGAGACTTAAATTTCCGTTACATGGTAATGGAATCACAGCCGGTTCTGGCTTCTCAATGGTTTCCTGGGGAAATCCGTCCATTTTGGTTTGCATAATCAACAAGGGAACACCTCCTTCGGCAATTCTGGAAGCGGCATCCAGTGGGTAACGTTCGGGTCTTCCCACTCCGGCCACATTTCAAGAATCCACCCTTCGTCTCTGTCGAAATTCCCGATCTCCACACTATCCACCAACGTAATATTTCCGACCTTCCCACTGGCGATCACCAGCACTTCTAGGCTGCTCTCCGGCAACCTCTCACTGCACGGAATCCACCGTGTCCGCTCCAACGCCTCCATGCCCATTCGGCAGGCCTCATTCACGGGGTCTATACTTTCGTAATGCTCCCGGTGCTCCGGGTTCAGAATTTCAATTGCTCGGTCAATCGTCATTTGTTTCGTCCTCCAAATCCATTTTGCATCCACACCCCGGGCAGTAGTTGTACCCCAGCAGCTGCACATCCTCGTCAACCTCAAAGCACCATTCTCCGCCGCAGGCAGAGCATTGGAACGTTACAAGACTGCTCCAATCATCGTCGGTTCGCAACCACTCCCCATGTCGCACCGGCTCCACGTCGGCGGCGGGAAGATCGCGGAGAATCTGTAGAAATCTTGGTGAGACGTTAAACAGCTCAGGGTTTTGCAATTCCGTCAGTGCCGCCTCCCGGCTGATGTAATCACTCATGTTAATTCCTCCAAAAATCCCAATAAGATTTGATGGCTTCCAGAGCGTCACCCAAAATGTGCCATTCAGGCTTCCCGCCGGACGGCTCCTGAATATCGCAGGAATATGCTTCATGCCCTTTTGCCCGGAACGCCTTACACACGGTTTGCGATTCCTCGCAGGCTATCAGAACTTTCATTTCTCCCCCTCGCTTTCTGCCGGGGCTTTGAGCCATGCCAACCTGCATTCCTCGCATCCCGGCATATTCTCGCAGATATCTTTACGCCCCTCGCAAATAAACGTTCCGGTGCTGAGTAACTTTGCCAGCTCCTCATCCGTCATGTTCCGGATGCGGTCGGCGTTGGTCATCGGCTCATACCGGTCTTTCAGACCTTCATCGTGAATGCAGCCGTCGCAAGCCGCCCATCCACCCGGGTCAATTCGGTGCTTGCAGCTGGTACACTTGCCAGATTTATTCTCCATCACTCTTAGCCTCCGCAAACTCCCCGTTTTTCAGCATGTACGGTGTATCCGCTTTGATTTTTTCACCATCGACATACTCCGTTTTCACACATACCGGAACGTATCGTTTCTTTGCCCCATCGTATTCCCACTCCGCAAGTGTAATCCAGCAGCCAATTGACGCTTTTACCACAGAGCCATTTCCAGCGCAGCAAATCACGGAATCGCTTCCAGTGCAGTTAATCCGGGCGGAGTTCCCGGAACTGCCAATCCGGGCGGAGTCCCCGGAGCTGCCAATCCGGGCGGAGTCCCCGGAGCTGCCAATCTTGGCGGAGTCCCCGGAGCTGCCAATCTGGGCGGAGTCCCCGGAGCTGCCAATCTTGGCGGAGTTCCCGGAGCTGCCAATCTTGGCGGAGTTCCCGGAGCTGCCAATCTTGGCGGAGTTCCCGGAGCTGCCAATCTTGGCGGAGTCCCCGGAGCTGCCAATCTTGGCGTAGTCCCCGGAGCTGCCAATCTTGGCGGAGTTCCCGGAGCTGCCAATCTTGGCGTAGTGC
>ERZ1026876.202-NODE-202-length-39380-cov-12.860369_pt1 | contig 39380 bp, 69 predicted proteins | sample MGYA00380168_ERZ1026876 | MGnify/ENA primary metagenome ERZ1026876 (study PRJEB33269, sample SAMEA4719804) | human gut metagenome | biome: human-associated habitat; feature: organic feature; material: feces | place: Cameroon | collected 2013-10 ... | reverse complement strand
AAAAAGAAAATCAGGTATCTGCTCCGAAAGCAAAAACCTTAACCTATCGTGAAAAACTGATTATCTACTTAATGGAAAGTGGTTTATCATTTTCCGAAGTCGCAAAGGATTATGGATTAAACGGTCAGACCACAGAGGAGAGATTCAAGGAAGTTTTAGAGAACTTGGAGGGGAAATAAATGCAGGATGTAACAAAAGATAGGGATAAATACATAGGTGGCAGCGACATTGCCGCAATACTGAATATATCAAAATTCAAGACCCGTTGGCAGCTCCTGAAGGAGAAAGCCGGGATTGAGGAATCGGACTTCACAGGCAATGTTTACACGGAATACGGCAACGAACTTGAACCTAAAATCCGAGACTATGTGAATGAAGAACTTGACCATCATTTCATAGAGGGGAAAGTCATTGAGGATTATCTGCGGTACCACGCCGACGGTGTAGATTTTAACGACAAATGTGTTTTAGAAATCAAGACGACTTCGGACCTTCACGATGATATTTGGGGCTATAAGCACTATCTGTGCCAGCTGCTTATGGGAATGTGGATGTACAACTACAAATTTGGGGTTCTCGCAATATATCGCAGACCCGAAGATTTTGACACAAAATTCGACCCGGAGCGTTTGCAAATCTTCACAATCCGTTGGGAAGTATTCGAAGAATTTTGGAAAGAAATTCACCACGAAATCAAGCGCTTCCGGGCAGACTGGTTGAGACTGAAAGAGAATCCGCTTTTGACCGAAGAGGAAATGCAGCCGCAAGAGATTGTGGAGATAGCCGATAGAGTGCTTCTTTTGGAATCTCAACTTGAGATTTTCAAACAGATTGAAAAAGAGTATAAGGATGCAAAAGCCGACCTTAAGGCTGGCATGGAGAAATACCATATCAAGAAATGGGAAACCCCAAACGGCACGAAGATAACACTTATTCCGGACGGCGAACCGACCGTAAAAAAAGAGTTCAACGAAAAGCAGTTCAAGGAAGATAACCCGAAACTGTATGAGAGCTATTGCGATGAAGTCATAAAGAAAGGCAAGGCGGGATATGTGAGAATCACCGCAGGCAAAGAATGAGTATGAAGGAACATACCAAAATATCACCGGATACCCGACGGAAAGTCAGAAAGAGAGACAAAGACTGCTGCATATTATGCGGCAGACCGTGGTACCTCGAATGCGCCCACTACATCAGTAGGGCGCAGGGGGGCATGGGGATTCCTGAAAATCTTGTAATGCTGTGTAGGGATTGCCACTTTAAGTATGACAATGGCGGTTATCGTGAAGAGTTTGGAAGGTACATCAGAGACTACCTGAACAGCACTTATAAGAACTGGGATGAAAAGAAACTGGTGTACGATAAATATTCATGGGTAGGTGGAAGCGATGAAGATTAAAGAGCGACCACGGCTCGAACTTCTCTACAGGCAAGACAACTTGATTATACCCCTCGAAAAGGGGCAAATTCGAGCCGTACACGAGTTTTTAGACACTGTCGGGCAGATAGACCCGGCCAAAGATTACACCATTAAAATCGAGCCTACAAAGCGCAAAAGAAGCCTTGACGCCAATGCCTACTTTTGGAAACTCTGCAAAGAGTTGTCCGATAAGCTGCACATTTCCCACATGGAAGTCTATCGAAATTACGTGCGAGATTACGGAGCATTCAACATCGTACCGATTGCCGAAAAAGCGGTTGACAGATGGGTGGAAAACTGGGGCAAAAACGGAAGCGGATGGATATGCGAAAGTATCGGAAAGTCAAAGATTGCGGGCTATGAGAACATCAAGTGCTATTACGGCTCTTCGGTATACGACACCAAAGAAATGTCAAGACTGATTGACGCAGTTGTAGCAGATTGCAAGGAACAAGGAATTGAAACAATGACACCACAAGAGATAGAAAGGTTGAAGCAACAATGGGGAACACAATAGACAAATCTTGTCAAGAGTGCAAATACCTCTTCCGGGGGCATTACGGCAACACAAAATGCTGTGATTATCTAGTCATTACAGGTGAGCCGAGAGGTTGCCCGGCAGGAGAGGGTTGCACCAAGAAAGAGATAGGCAACAGAGAAAAGGCAGGTGGTGAGAATGGGCTACATAGTACTTGACCGAAAACTATTCTCACATTGGATTTGGGACAAGTACGGCAAAGAATGGGTTGACTTGATACAGCTTGCAAATTACGAAGATAAAACAAGGCTCTACCGCAATAATGTAATTGTTGCGAAGCGCGGGGATGTAGAAATGAGTATTTCGAGCCTTGCCGCAAGATGGAAATGGTCGAGACATAAGACCTCAGATTTTTTAAAACTGTTAGAAAAGCAAGGAATGATTATCGTACAAAAAGAGAACGGAAGAACGGTAATCGAAATAGTTAACTATTCAGAGTACCAAAAAACACCTCAAAAAAACGGGACAGGTTCGGGACAGGTAGAACCGCAAAAACGGGACAGGTTCGGGACAGGTTCGGGACAGGCGAAAAATGTTGAAAATTCAAATGGTTTCGAGGTGGAAGGAATTTACACAGACGAAAAACAGGACATCAAAAGGACAGCAGGGGGTCAAAAACGGGACAACATTCCAATTAACCAAAAAAAGAAAATAAATAAAATAACCAATAACGCGCGCGTGCGCGAGGGGAATCCCGAAACGGATTGGTTTTTCCTAAACGCTTCTGCGGAATTGTCCGAAGCGGTGAACCGTTGGCTAGCCTACAAAGCCGAAAGGCGGCAGTCCTACAAACCTATTGGACTGAACACCTTACTGAAAAAAATCAGCGAGAAAGCGAAAACGCACGGCGAAGCTGCCGTGATTGAAGCAATCGACGAAGCAATCGCGAGCCAGTATCAGGGCATTGTATGGGACAGAATCCGTAAACCGAAAAATGATTTTGACATGATAAGGGGGTGGGCGAATGAATAAACAAGAATTCTCAAACCTTGCGGCGGTGATGAAAGCGTACTACCCGCAAGACTGGTTCATACCCGACAAAATATCAATGTCTGCATGGTACACCGCACTATGTGATTTGGACTATGATACGGCAAAAAAGGCGGTACAAATCCATGTGCAGACATCACCATTTGCCCCGAGTGTAGCCGATATCAGAAAACGCGCTGCGGAAATCCTTTGCCCGGTGCAGTCCGACTGGTCAGACGGATGGGGACAGGTGCGAAAGGCAATATCAAAATACGGTATGTGGGATTATGACGGCGCAATGGCAAGTTTTGACCCGTACACATCCGAAGCCGTAAAGCGTATCGGGTGGGAAGCTATCTGCACAACGGAAAATATCGAAACCACGCGGGCGCAGTTTCGGCAAGTTTACGAACTGGTGAGCAAGAGGGAAAAGGAGCAAATGTGCCTATCAGAGAATCTTAGGCAGATAGGCGAACTGAAAATGTTGAAAGGAGCGGAACAATGAGACTTACAGAAAAAATCGCCCGGCACTACGGGATAGAGCCGCAAAGCAGACAGACCATTGAAGAAATGGCAGAGCTGACGCAGGCGATAACTAAATTTTGGCGATACACAGGCAACGACGCGCAGCAGCTGAAAGGGCTGAAAAATGCTATCGCCGAGGAAATCGGAGATGTCGAGATAATGCTTGAACAGCTGAAAATCCTGTTCGGGATTGAAGAAGATGTTCGAGAGTGCAGAGCATTTAAGCTGATTCGACAGCTTGAAAGGATTGAAAAGGAGAAGGTGAGAAAATGAATGCAGTAGTTTTGATTGGAAGATTAACCAAAGACCCGGAAGTAAGATACACAGCCGGTACACAAATGGCGGTATGTTCGTTTACCGTTGCGATTGATAGACCTGTGAGAAAGCACGGAGAAAAGCAAGCAGACTTTCCGAGGGTTATATGCTTCGGCAAACAGGCTGAGAACTGCGAAAGATTCCTTGCAAAGGGAAGATTGGTAGGGGTTCAAGGCAGATTGCAGACCGGAAGCTACACCAATAAGGATGGAGCGACGGTTTACACCACGGATGTAGTGGCTGATAGAGTGGAATTTTTGGAATGGGGAGACAGACAGGGAACACGACAGGAATATGACGAGCCTATCCCGGAAGGATTTGCGGCTGTAAGTGAAAGTGTACCCTTTTAGCGAAACAAGCACAGAAGCTTTTAATTCAAGGTATAACGCACTAAAACGAACGCGAGGAGGGAAACGATGATAAACAGCAAATCCAAAGGCGCGAGGTTCGAGAGGGAGCTTGCGGGCAGACTGAGAGTTTACGGCTATAACTGCCGAAGAGGTCAGCAATACTGCGGAGCGAACGGAGACGCGGATGTGATAGGACTGCCGGGAATCCATATCGAAGCAAAGCACCAAGAGAAAATGCAGCTGTATGACTGGGTATGGCAAGCTAAGCGAGACGCAAAGCTGGATGAACTTCCGGCGGTATTCCACAAAAGAAACAACTGTGAAATTTTAGTAACAATGACATTTGAAGATTGGATGAAAATTTACGAGGCAAGAAATGACACCAAAGAAGAACAAATTAACACCGAGAGCCGCGATTAGATGGATTGAAGAATTGCGCCGAGCAAGCGAACGGCGGTCGGGCGCGGACACGATTTATCAGATTCGATATATGTTCAAGTACATCGAGAAGATATTGCAGTACCAAGAGGTGATGATACCCGAAGTCGAGGAAAGCGGGCGGTTCATCTGTCCGAGATGTAAGCGTGGCATGATAGCCGAATCGGGAACGGTAGACGATTATGCATTTTGTCCGCTCTGCGGTCAGCGGTGGAAGGAGACAGAAGATGATTAAACAATGCAAAAACTGTGGAGTAGAGTTTGAAGTCTTGCGGGGCAGAAAATACTGCTGTGATGAATGCCGAGAGAATTTTCACAAGCCGAACAAGCGAGAGACGCATATACCCGACATCAACGAGCAAGCAAGACTTCGGCGGCTGACATATGGGCAGTATCAGGCGCAAAAATTCATAAAGAGAGTCAAAGGATGGGGCAGTGTAAATGAAACAGTATAAATTCCCCAAGTACCATTGTTGGGATATGGAACTGGCAAATATCACCGCCTATGTAGTAGACAGCAAAATCAAAGGACTGCACTACATTGTAGACGATGAGCAAATGGCGATGGTTCGGCACTATGACATGATAGTGTGGAATATCCAAGACACGCCGACAGAGGCGGAGAAATTTATTGAAAGAGTAAAACAAGAGATACTGGACGTCTACGCAGACATAAAGAGCCTGCGTAGCATGACGGTAAAGTATGAAAAGGTAAAACTGAATACCTGAAAGGAGAAGAAATGATTGAATATGCAAAAAGAGAACTGGAACTGATTGGTAAAGACGAAGACGGAATGCAGGAATTGATGAATAAGAACATTCTTGAAATCGTGGAAATATTTTCGAAACAAGGGCACAGCGGATTTTCTGCTGGATATGCACTGAATGTTCTGGAAAGGCTTTTGAGATATAAGCCTTTAACACCATTAACAGGCAATGACAATGAATGGAACGGAACACAAAACAAAAGATGTTCAAGTGTATTCAAAAAAGAAGATGGAACATTTGAAGATATTGACGCAATTATCGTGTCAGACAATGGCGGAATTACTTGGTTTACAAGTGGCAGATTCAGAAAGAAAATCACATTCCCATATTTACCGCCAATACATCCCGAAAAAGTTTACATTGAATATACGGAAGATGTGCCAGCAGGATTCACAGGCGATAAATACGAAATCATTACAGAACAGCCCGAAAGAATAAAGGCACTTTATGAGAAGAAAAGAAGAGAGTTTGACGAAGCATTGGAGGAGAATGAAGATGGAATTTAATTATTTAATTGAAAAGAGGCGGATGTTGGATAGCTTAGGACGAATGAGGGATGAGGTAATAAGTTGTCTTAATGTAGATTGTACACTTTGTCCACTCAGTAAATACGCTTCAGGTTCAGGATTTAATTGTAGAGTGTTTGAAATTGAATGTCCCCTCGAAGCCACCGAAATTGTCCGCAAGTGGGCTGAGAAACACCCACGAAAGACAAGAAAGGATGTGCTTTTGGAGAAGTTTCCGAAAGCAATGCTAATGAAAGATGGAACACCATACTCTTGCTGCGAAGCGTTAGGAATTGCAGTTAAGACAGAATGTGAAGAAAAAAGATGTTCAGATTGTTGGAACACGGAGGTAGAAGAATGAAGATATTAGATGCCTGTTGCGGTAGCCGTATGTTTTGGTTTGACAAGCACAATCCATTAGTGACATTCATGGACAACAGAATCTTTGAAGACACTTTGTGCGACGGCCGAAGTTTGCGAGTAAAGCCCGATGTCGTAGGAGATTTCAGAAATATACCATACCCGAACGCCACATTCAATCTTGTAGTTTTCGACCCGCCGCATTTGCTAAAAGTCGGGGAAAACTCTTGGCTTGCGAAGAAATATGGAAAACTGAACCCTAATTCTTGGAAAGAAGATATAAAACAAGGATTTTCTGAATGCTTCCGAGTTCTAAAAAAAGATGGAATGTTGGTATTCAAGTGGAACGAGACGGATATCACTGTATCAGATATCTTAAAACTCACATCACAAAAGCCGTTAATTGGACACAAAAGTGGCAGATTGAATAAAACGCATTGGATATTATTTGTAAAGGCAGGTGATTAGAAATGGAAACAAGTAAAGTAATAAGTATTATAAACGATTGTATCATGCAAGGGTTAGCCACAGAATTTGACAATCTTACAAGCATAGAGAAAAGAACTATATTGGATTTTATGTGTGATATAGAAAATTTATTCGACAAATGGGGAAAGGAAGAGGACGACGAATGACATACGAAGAAGTAATGGATAGGTGTTCCATCATCCGTGACACGCTGATGTCTGGGCATTCGGTGACGATTGAGCCGACATTGGAAAACATCGAATGGGTGACGATGTGCGCCGAAGCGGCGGAAAAGCAGATAGCAAAGAAGCCACATTTCGAAGGTGATGGATATTGGAATGGGGAGATAGTCTATGACACATGGGTCTGCCCGAACTGCGATACAGACTACGAGGTGGGAACAGACACGCATAAATACTGCCCTTCTTGCGGACAGGCTATAGATTGGAGTGAGGAAGAATGACAAGAGAGAAAGCAATTAGATTATTAGACCCGGAGACAACTGCGGAAGCAATCGCAGAGATTAAGTATTACGCAGGATTCAGCGGCAAGACTGCAAGCATACAGGCTATCACAGAAGCGTGTGAGTTGGCGGTGGAGGACATGCGAAAGCAAACGCCGATGAAGCCTATAGACAATGAAGAACTATGGCAATTCGAGTGTCCTACATGTGGGGAAGTGGTTGTTTTGTATCACGACGGCAAGCCCCATCATTGCGAGTGCGGACAAGCTATAGACTGGGAGGGGATAGAATGAGATGTTATTTTTCGCCGTCAGTATCGGCGGTAGACAACGGGGAAATGACGAGCAAGGAAAACAGCCCGAAAATAGTGGAATTGACAGAGGAACAGAAAGAAAGAGAAAACGACGCAAAGGAATGTATTCACTGGACAATCTGCCAAGAACTATTCGAGACCTACAAGGCTAAAAATGCCGATTACGGCGACAGTTTCGCACAGGTCAGAGATAAATACCCGAATGCGATTCTAATTAGGTTGAACGACAAGCTGAACAGGTTAGAAACGCTGATGAACGGGGCAGAACAGCATGTAAGTGATGAATCCGTGGAAGATACATTGTTGGACTTGGCAAATTATTGCATAATGGAGTTGGTAGAAAGGAAATATGGATGATTGACACAAAAGAGTACTTAAAGAGAATAGCACTCATCGACGCACAGATAAACGGCACTATTGCCGATATGCAGCGGTGGTATGACCGGGCGACTGCCATTACATCTCAACCGAAAACGATTGTGTCGTTTGACGAGAACACCGGGAAGGTAAAAAAGACAGTGATTCCTCCGGCGTTTGGTTCGGGCATATCGGACAAAGTAGGCGATAGTGTAGCCGAATATGTAGACATCGAAATGGAATCCGATTTAAAGTCTCTGCTTGACGAACGCCAACGGGTAATCAATCATATCCGGCAGCTGAAGAACAAGGATAGGTTCGATGTGCTGTGGAAGTGCTATGTACTTAACATGACGAATAAGGAGATTGCTGTGGACATGGGGCGGTCGCAGACATGGGTGTCTACGGTCAAATGCGAAGCAATTGCGGAGCTGGATAGCATGATAAATGTGTAAAAATGTATGAAAACTGACAAAGTTGTATGCACAATGACGAAAAACGGTACTATAATATAAAGTGAGAAATGTTCTTCTTAAAGGCAACTTAACATTCTTCTTTAAAAGAAAACTCGGACGACCTTCGCCCGGGTTTTTTCGTGGGGTGAAAAATGAATTATAAATTTACAAGGAATTGGGAGAACGCCGAGAAGATAATCTTTAACGGTGTAGGAAAGTATAATATTCCGCAAATACAGCCCGAGGAATACATACCTTGCGAGTGGATTTCGTTCAATTATGCCAAAACCACCAAAGATGGGCAAGGAAAGGGCGTTCATCATTTTGTAGATGATTACCAATTCATCAGGGAATGGACGAACATAGACACATATGTAAAAATGTTCGAAAAGTTCGATTGCGTGATGTCCCCCGATTTTAGCACATATGCAGATTTTCCTATGGCATTGCAAATCTACAACCATTACAGAAAACATTGGATTGGGGCATATCTGCAAGCTCATGGGATAAAAGTTATCCCGACAATTAGTTGGTCAACGCCTGAAAGCTTTGAATGGTGCTTCGACGGCGAGCCGACGGAAAGCGTAATTGCTGTTAGTAGTGTCGGGTGCAACAAGTGTATGAATGAATTTATATTAGGATACAAGGAAATGGTGGATAGGCTAAAACCTACACTTATATTATTCTATGGAGATATTCCGAAAGAATGTACAGAGAACATTATAAGAATTAAACCGTTTCAGGATAAATGGAAGGAGTGCAAAACAAATGGGTGGTAGAGGTGGCTCGTCAGGACTTGGCGGGAAGTATTCCGAGAAGAATATTCATAAGAGAATGAATCAAATTATCAATGCGTCAGGCAATGACGGAAGTTATATACGAAGAGTTTCTTTATCAGACTGGGAAGGCTACGGAAAAAAAAGAACCTATATAAAGGTGTACGAGACAAGAAAAAATTCAAAAAGGAGCGTGTCGTACGATTACGGTTATGTTGATAGGCAAACGAACAAATATGTTGCCGGCAAAAACAATATGGAGAAAAATTATAATTTAGGAGGGAAAAAATTCTAATGGGAGGAAGAGGCGGAAGTTTTGGAAAAGGAGTTCAAGCATTTTCGTATACTGCTAACGGTAGAACGATGTATATTCAGCGTGGTGAGGGGGGCTCGTCCTTCTGAATGGACAAGCGAAGCGCGGACTGAATTTTGATTCACTTGTAAGAAAAGCTGCTACACAAAGCGGATTCAAGACCTTTACAGCTAAAGAGGTTAAATCAAAGCAAGAAACGAGATATAAAAATTATAATGAACATGATTACGAAGCGGGAATCGGGAAAGGTGCGAATACGAGGGGAATGAGCAAGCTTGTATATAGACCAAAAAGGGGCAGATAAATTATGGAAGAAATAAAAATGGGGAGACCACCTAAAAAAATAGATAAATTGGAAATTGAATACATAAAAATTGAAAATCTAAAACCATATGAGAAAAACGCACGCAAACATCAGAAAGAAGATGTTGAAACAATTAAAGCGTCAATAAAAGAGTTTGGTATGTGCGACCCAATCGGGATATGGGGAGAAAAAAACATCATTGTCGAAGGTCATGGTAGGCTTATGGCATTAAAAGAATTGGGATACGAAGAGGTGCCGTGTATTCGGCTTGACTTCCTGTCTGACGAACAGCGCAGGGCATACGCACTCGCACACAACAAAACAGCAGAGATGTCAAATTGGGATTTTGATTTGTTAGATAGCGAATTGGATAACATATTAGACATTGACATGACAGACTTCGGATTTGAAATAGAAGAGGAAGAACCGGAGGTAATAGAGGACGATTACGAGGTAACTGTGCCAGAAGAGCCAGAAGCAAAGTTGGGTGATATATACCAACTGGGGGGGCACAGGCTGATGTGTGGAGATAGCACAAATTTCGCAAACATTGATGTGCTTCTTGATGGGAACGCTATTGATATGATATACACTGACCCACCTTATGGAATGAATCTTGATACTGATTTCAGCGGGATGAAGAACAATCTTGATTTTGCGAAAGAAAAGAATTTCACAGGTGGCAAAAAGTACGAACAAGGGATTGTGGATGACTTCAATCCTAAAATGATTGACACAATCATGAAATTAGATGTAAAAGAGACATTCCTATGGGGTGCAGATTACTTTGCAGAACTGCTGATTGAAAAAAATAATGGGAGTTGGATTGTATGGGACAAAAGGGCTAATGGAAATGAGAATATCGAGGAAGATTATTCCTCTGATAAAATGTATGGTTCTTGCTTCGAGTTATGTTGGTCAAGACACAAGCATAAAAGAGATATTGCGAGAGTAAAGTGGGCGGGTGTATTTGGCGTGGAAAAGGAATTCGACCACAAAAGACATCATCCAACACAAAAGCCTGTAAAATTATCCGAATGGTTTATAAAAAAATACAGCAAAGAAGAAAGCAATGTACTTGATTTATTTGGAGGAAGTGGTTCAACGCTAATTGCATGTGAGCAACTGAACAGGAAGTGTTTTATGATGGAATTAGACCCGAAATATGTGGATGTTATTATTGACAGATGGGAACAATTCACAGGGAAAAAAGCTGTGAAACTAAATGAGGAATGATATGGAAAAAAACAAAGGGGGTAGACCGTTAAAACAAATTCCCCAAGACGAGTTTGAAAAGCTATGCGCCTTACAGTGTACGAAGGAAGAAATATGCGGTTTTTTTAACACTACGGATAAGACACTTGAATCATGGTGTAAGCGCACATACAAAAAAGGTTTTTCCGAAATATTCCGGGAAAAGCGCGGAACGGGGAAAATAAGCCTTCGCAGAATGCAGTTTCAGCTCTCCAAGAAAAGTGCTGCAATGGCAATCTTCCTCGGGAAGAACTGGCTCGGGCAGACGGACAAAGGACAGGGAACAGAGGACACGGAAGACGATGGATTCATGGACGCATTAAAGGAGAGTGCTGATGTATGGGACGAATAGGATTCAAATTCAGTCCGTTCAGTAAGAAGCAGAAGCAGCTACTAACATGGTGGCTTCCGCAGTCGGGTGTGTCGGATAAAGACGGAATCATAGCAGACGGAGCGATTCGTTCAGGTAAGACGGTGTCAATGGCACTGTCTTTTGTTATGTGGGCGATGGAAACCTTCAACGGGCAGAATTTTGGCATGTGCGGAAAGACCATCGGTTCATTCCGGCGTAATGTGCTTGTAGTGATGAAGCAGATGTTACTTTCGCGAGGATACAAGCTAACAGACCACAGGGCGGACAACCTTGTCGAGATAACACGCGGTAAGGTGACGAATTACTTTTACATATTTGGCGGAAAAGACGAGCGAAGCCAAGACCTGATTCAGGGTATTACTTTGGCGGGGATATTCTTCGATGAAGTCGCACTCATGCCGGAATCATTCGTGAATCAGGGCACAGGTAGATGTTCAGTCGAAGGTTCCAAGTTTTGGTTCAACTGTAACCCGGACACTCCGGCGCACTGGTTCAAAAAGGAATGGGTAGACAAGCGAGAGGACAAAAACCTTCTGTATTTGCATTTTACAATGGACGACAACCTGTCGCTTGCGGAGGACATTAAGAGAAGGTACCGGGGAATGTACTCGGGCGTGTTCTTTAAGCGTTACATCATGGGTTTGTGGGTAGCTGCCGAGGGCGTTATCTATGACCTGTTTGTAGATAACAAGGAGAGTTACATCATCGACAAAGCACCGCCGATTCGATACGCAACAATCGGGGTTGACTTCGGGGGCACAGGCTCGGCGCATTCGTTCACTCTTACAGGTTTTACACACAACTGGGATGTTGTAATACTGGACGAGTTCTATTGGAACAACAAAGAAAAGGGAAGACTGTCGCCAAAAGAGTTAGAAGAAAAATTCGTTGACTTCTGCCAAAGAGCAAAAACGAAGTATCGCGTATATGAAGCGTTCTGCGATAGCGCAGAGCAAACGCTGATTGAGGGTCTGCAAGTGGCGGCAGCGAAGAACCGCGTGGGTGTGGATGTGAGAAACGCTCTAAAGGGGGCAATCAATGACCGAATCGCGTTTTACAATTCAATCATGGCGCAAAAGAGGTTTTTTATAATGAACCATTGCACAGCGACCATAAGCGCACTTGAGAATGCGGTATATTCAGACAAAGACCCGACGAAAGACGAAAGACTGGACGATGGCACGGTGAATATAGATTCACTCGACAGCATGGAGTACTCAACGGAGAGCGTGCAGAGCGATATTTTATATTTGAGAAAATAGGAGAAAGATATGCAAGGAATCATACAATGGCTTGACAAGAACGGATACGGAACAATCGACAAGTCGTTCTATTCTGCGATAGAATTGTGGCAAAAATGGTATAAGGGGAAGACCCCTTTTCATTCTTACAAGCAATGGAACGGAGTGAAGCATACAACGCAGATAAGAAAAACGCTCAACATGGCGAAAAAGCTTTCCGAAGATTGGGCAAACATGCTTTTGAACGAAAAAGTGGAAATCGTCACAGGCGATGAGGCTTCTCAGAATAGGCTCAACGACATCTTAGACGATAACGGGTTCTATGTACGCGGTAATCAGCTTGTAGAGCTGGCAATGGCACTCGGAACGGGGGCGTTTGTAGAGTTCATGGACGGGGATAAGGTCAACATTGACTATGTCCGGGCGAACATGATTTACCCGCTCGCAACAGAGAACGGGGAAATACTGGACTGCGCTTTTGCTTCGGAGCACAAGGTAAAAAAGGATTCATTTGTGTATCTGAACATCCACGAACGCAACGAGCAAGGGAATTATGTAATCAAAAACATCTACTTCAAGCGTACGAATGACACGCTGCAAGAGACGGAGCTGCCGGAGGGAGTGGTGCCGGAGATTAACACGGGTTCACCTGTTCCACGCTTCCAAATCATCAAGCCGAACATCGTAAACAATGTGGAACTGGATAACCCTATGGGTATTTCAGTGTATGCGAATTCTATAGACCAATTAGAAGCACTTGACCTTGTGTATGATTCTTACGCTAACGAATTCAAACTTGGCAAGAAAAGAATCATCGTACCGATTAAATTCGCGCGAATCATGGAATCACAGGACGGCACAGTGACCTATCCTGTGTTTGATTCCAACGACACAGAGTTCTACGCCGTGACCGAAACAGACGGGCAAGACAAGATTGTTGAAATGAACATGGAAATCCGGGCAGACGCACACGAACAAGGCTTAAAGACTGGGCTAAACATCTTAGCCAAGAAGTGCGGGCTTGGCGATTCCTATTATAGATTCGAGACCACAGGTGTAAAAACGGCTACAGAGGTAGTCAGTGAAGAATCCGACCTGTATCGTAATCTGAAAAAGCATGAAATCGTATTAAATGAAGCATTACGCAAAATGGTGATTGCAATCGGAGACATGGACGGGTTCAGCGTTGACCCGGCAAAGATTACAATTAACTTCGACGATTCCATCATCGAGGACACAGGCGCAGAAAAAGAAAAGTTTTTGCAGGAAATCCGAGACGGAATCCGAGATAAGTGGGAATACAGAGCAAGGTTCTTCGGTGAGACGGAAGAGGAAGCAAAGGCGAATGTTCCGCAGGCTGAAAGCAATGTGGACTGGTTCAATGAGGAGTAACCTATGATTACACCGAAATACCTCGAACAATGCCCGGATAGATTGGTGGAAATCTACGAACAGGCGGAAAGAGACATCATCGCCGACATGGCGCGTAAGATTAGCAAATACGATTACTTTTCCTCAGCTGCCGAGTGGCAGGCGATGAAGCTTCAAGAGATGGGATTGACCTATAAGGAGATTCAGAAGAGACTGGCAAAGGCGAGCGGCAAGACAAAATCCGAGATTGTGAAGCTGTTAAAAGAAGCAGGCGTGAAAGAGCTGAAAGACGACGGCGTGAAACCGACACAGTCAACGGTTAATACTCTTAATGCGGGGTTGAGTAAAACGCTTGGCACATTTGACAACCTCACAAGGACGACCGCGACGCAAGGGACACGGCAAATCTCACAAGCCTTAGATCGTGCATATGCTCAAGTCTCAAGCGGCGCATTCTCGCAGGAAACGGCGGTCAAGAACGCTATATCAGACCTTGCCAAGAACGGCATTGAAGCCTACGACTACGGCTCGCGAAAAGATTACATAGATGTAGTTGTCCGCCGAGCAGTCAGAACGGGCGTTAATCAGACGGTTGCAAAGATTGCTCTGTCAAACGCCGACGAACTGGGAACCGACCTTGTAGAGGTCTCCGCTCACTCCGGGGCGCGACCATCACACGCCGAGTGGCAAGGGAAAGTTTATTCAATCAGCGGCGAAACTGAGGGCTATGAGAAGCTGTCAGAAGCGACAGGATACGGAAGTGTTACCGGGCTGTGTGGTGCGAATTGCAGACACACCTTTTACCCATTTTTTGAGGGAGACGAGCCGACATATACCGAGGAAGAATTAAAGTCATTCGACAAACCAAAATACACATATAACGGCGAGAAAATGACCGAATACGAAGCGACACAGCGTCAAAGGTACATCGAGCGTCAAATCCGCCGTTGGAAGCGTGAGAAGGTCGGAATGGAAGCCGCAGGACTGTCCTCGGAGCGCGCGAAAGCGAAGTTGAAAAAGTGGGGTGAAATCCAGTCCGATTTCCTCGGGCAGACAGGACTAAAACGGCAGTATGGACGGGAAGAAATTCCGAAAATTCCGAAAACAGTTGAAAAACCAGTACAAAATGCTATAATAAAGAAAAAGCGAAAACAACTCGAAGATTATAAAGACGAACCTACCGCTATCAAAATGTTAATGGACGAAACGGGATTGACAGAAAAAGAAGCGAAGAATGTAAAATCTGCATTGAATGAATATTTTGGCAACGATTATAAAGATTTCACCGCAGGCAAAAAGCAAAAAGAAGTGAAGTTGATTGACGACACGCTCGCAAAAATGGATTCCTACGACGGGGAAATTTATCGAGGTATGCATTTAGTTCCGAGAGAACTGGACGCATTACTGGAAAATGCCGAGGTTGGCAAAAAAATTAAAATGAAGTCCATCTCTTCATGGTCAAGTAGCGAATCCGTCGCAAATAGGTTTTCGCAAATGGACGACCAAAACGATTCAGTAATTTTCGTATGTAAAAACAATGAATCCGGTGTCGGAGTGCGACATTTATCCAAAGTGGGGGCAGGAGAAGACGAGGTACTCGCACCTTCAAGCACATCATGGAGAATTGTAAATATTACTAAAGAAGAAAAAACAAAAAAGAACCTAATGACTGGCGAAGTTTACACGCTAAAATCATATGATAACCGGACAGGCGGATTTGTCCCGGTGCATAAAGTTATAATTGAGGTTGAAGAAGTGAGGTAATGACATGGAACAAAAACCAATCGGAGATAGATTCAAAATTGAGGATATGATTATTTTTGACGATGAAGAGGACGACGAATAAGGCACCCGAAAGGGTGTTTTTATTTTAATAAAAACGAGGACGACTGACGAGCCGTCCTTTTTTTATACCTAAAAATCGGTGGCGACCGTAAAACGCAGGCACATAGCGGCGTTGCGCGTAAAAAAACGAAGTGCAGAAAGGGAGAGACAATGAAAAGAGAACAAATCAAAGAGATTCTGACAAAAGCAGGATTGGCAGAGGACAAGGCGAAAGAAGCCATTGATTCCATTTTTGCGGAACATGGCAAGGACATTGACGCGGAGAAAGCTAAGACAACCGCAAAAGAGAATGAACTTGCGGCGGCAAATCAGCAGATTAAAGACCTGAATGCCACGATTGACAGCTTCGGCGGACAGACACCAACCGAACTAAAGACACAGCTCGGCAATCTGCAAAAAAAGTATGACGAGGACATCGCAGCTGAACAGAAGAAGTATTCCGATTTGGTGAAATCGCAGAGTTTGAAAGAAGCATTAACAGGCGCAGGAGTAACCGACCCGGATTACATCATCTATAAGCATGGCGGCATTGACAAGTTCGCATTTGCGGACGGTAAGCCCGTCGGGATTGATGAAACCTTGAAGCCTTACAGAGAATCTTCACCGTCTCTTTTCAAGGTCGAAACCAAACCAAAAGAAGGAATCCGCCACGAAGGCGGCACACAAGTAAAAGAAGACACAAGCGACCACGCAGAGGCAAACAGAGCCCTGCGTTCTTTTTTAGGAAAGGAGTAAACAATGGCAGTTAATATTGTAGACAGACAAAAAGCAGAGGCCCTGATTCAGGAGCAGTTAATCAACACAATTCAGCAGGAAGCACCGGCAAATTCCGCTTTTATGAGCATGGCGAGAAAGCTTCCGAACATGTCCTCTAAGACAACGAGAATGCCAGTGCTGGATATGTTACCGACAGCTTACTGGGTAAACGGCGACACAGGCATGAAGCAGACCACAAAGCAGGAATGGGATAATGTATATCTCACAGCTGCGGAACTGGCTGTTATCGTACCAATCCCGGAAGCGGTAGTTGACGACGCTTCGTTCGACATCATCGGAGAAATCTTACCAAGAATCAACGAAGCAATCGGAGAAAGAGTAGATTCCGCGGTTATCTTCGGAAACGGCAGACCGGCAGAATGGGATTTAGACATCGTAACCCGCGCAAGAGTTGCAGGAAACAATGTGGCTCCGGGTTCTTCCCCGGATTACTACAATCTGTTACTTGGCGAGGGCGGTGTAATCTCTAAAGTTGAAGAAATGGGCACTATGGTAACGGGTGCAATCGCAGCGATGGGAATGAGAGCAAAGCTGAGAGGAATCAAAACCACAGACGGCCTTCCAATCTTCAAGTCCGACATGCAGGGCAGCACGAATTATACGCTTGACGGCGCGCCGATTCAGTTCCCACAGAACGGCTCTTTTGATTCTTCGATTGCACAGTTAATCGTCGGCGATTTCAGCAAGGCGGTTTACGCTATCAGACAGGACATTACTGTTAAGATTTTAGATCAGGGCGTTATCCAAGACCCGACTACGAAGGAAATCGTATACAACCTTGCACAGCAGGATATGATTGCAATTCGTGTCGTATTCAGAATGGGCTGGGCACTTCCGAACCCTGTAACACGCATGAACGGCGACAGAACAGGCGTACCGTTCGCATTCTTAGAGCCTGCAACAGCGCAGACTACAAAGAAGCTGACGCTGACCGTAACTGACACGCCAACAGGCGACGGAAGCGGTACGGCTATTGAAGGAGCAACCGTTCTGATTGACGGAGCAAAGAAAGTGACAAATTCGAGCGGCAAGGTGGAAGCAAATCTTCCGGCAGGCACTTACAAAGTATCTGTTAAGGCTGACGGCTATAAGAACACAACTGACGAGGTTACTATCTCCACATCGGCAGTCACTAAGACAATTCAGCTTGCGGCAAAATAAGGAGGTGGTCGCATGATGAAATACTGCGACTATAAATTTTATGTGAATGAATATAGCGGCACTATGGCAGAAGAGGACTTCAATCGCGAAGTCCTCAAAGCCTCCGCCTATGTTGACATGGTAACGATGAATCGCATAACAGCGTCCGCATTGAATAAATATGCAGACCAAATCAAACTGGCGACCTGTGCGGCGTGTGATGTATATTATGCGGCTGAAAAAGGCGGAGAAGTTGTCTCCGAAACCGTCGGGAGTTGGTCGAGAAGCTACGGTGCAAGCGGCATGACTGTTCAGCAGAAGCTACAGGACAGCGTTGAGAACTATTTAGTCATGACGGGTCTGTTATACAGGGGGGCGGTATTATGATGTTCCCACACTACATGACGCTGTACCATCACGCAGAAAGCGGATGGACGCGCACCGTAATCAAAGGCGTGCTGTGGGAGAACCTTGCCGGGATAATCCTCAGAAAGACAGGCACAGCACCCGAGGACAAGGCACAGGTTTACATCCCTATGCCGAATGTTGAGGTACAGGAAAAGGACATCATCGTAAAAGGCATTTGCCTTAAGGAGATTCAGAAGTCCTCAAAGGAAATCCCGGAAGGGCTGTATGTAACAACTGTTGAGACATTCGATTACGGCAATCTCAAGCATTGGAGAGTGACGGCGCGATGATAGACAACCCGAAAGATACATTGATACTGAAATGGAATCCGACATTTGAAGCGGAACGGGAACGACAGTTTAAGGACTGCCAAAAGTACATTGATAGCGAAGTGTTACGGTACAACGCGAAGTATATCCCTTTTCAAACGGGTGCACTGAACCAAAGCGGCACTATAGGAACCGTTATCGGCAGCGGCGAAGTGGTCTATCAATCACCGTATGCACGGTACCTGTATTACGGGAAAGTTATGCGAGACGCACAAGGGCGCGCATTCTACGGAAGCGCACCAAAGCACACGACCGACGAGGATTTACACTACCACGGAGAGCCGCAGCGCGGGAAGCTGTGGTTTGAGCGCATGAAAGCCGCTCACAAAAAATCAATCCTTAAGGGCTGTGCAAAACACTTTAAGTGAGGCACAAAATGACGATTTTAAAGACTTTACAGAACTTCATAAGCAATTACAACGGCATGACTGTTTTAACCGATTTTGAGGGCAAACAGAGCGGTTATGCATTACAGCCAACAGGGAATGACACTTATAAACAGGACATCTTAGGCAACAAGTTCTATCTGAACAATTACATCTTCTATGTTCGAGAACTCGCACGAGAAGAAGAGGATAGAGCGGACAACCAAGATTTCCTTGAAGATTTTTCCCTGTGGATGGACGAACAACGGCTCCCGGAGCTTCCGGGCAAATTCACCGCCGAGGAGATGACCGTGTCAAATTGTATGCTTATGGATATTGAAGAGGATGGCATGGGAATTTACCAAGTGCAAATCCAGTTAAAAATCAAGAAAGAGGTATAAAATGGCGAAAATTGCAAGAAAGTTAGTGCAGGACTTCATTAACTGCACACCGTCCGAGAATACAGCGTCTTATGAGGTTCTCGGCGCAGACCTCGAAGAATTATCCATTGAATTTTCTGCGGATATCGAAAAGAAAAAGAACATTTTAGGTGCGGAATCTATTAACCTCAAAGGCTATGAAAAAGAGGCGTCTGTTGAGCCGTTCATCGCGGACACAGACAGCGACTTGTTCAAGTTCCTACAGGACATCATCGACAACGAAAAAGTTCTCGACGATGTTAAGACGGATGTTGTGCGTGTGAAGCTGTACGAAACATCGACAAGCGGCGCGTATCCGGCAACAAAGGAAGAGGTTTACATTGAGGTCGTTTCCGCAGGCGGAGACACTACAGGTTATCAGATTCCGTTCAACATTCACTATACAGGAATCAAGACCGAAGGAACATTTAATCCGACTACTAAGGCGTTTACAGCGAAAGTGTAGGTGAAACGAGATGGCAACTTTGAAATTTGACGATGGTGTTATCAACCTTGATGTTAATGACAGCGGACGGATTCTTTCCTTCAATCCAACAGATACAAAAATCTATGAAGGATTCATGGAAATGATGCGAGATACGCCGCAACAGCTGAATCAGCTTTCGATCAAAGCCGAAAAACTTGCAAAAAAAGAGATGGATGATAACGAACGCACCGCCGAAGAGCTTAAAATTTACGCAGAGATTGACAAGATTCTCCGCGAAGCGTTCGATAACGCCTTCGGTGAGGGGCAGGCTGACATCATGTTCGGCACACAAGTCGTATGTGGATTAGGCAGTAACGGAGACTTCGTATTTACGAACGGTCTCATGGCACTATTCCCATATTTTGAAAAAGAAACAAAGAAGCGCAAGCAGAAGGTTAAATCTGTTGTTGCGCAGTACAAATGATGGACATTTTAACATTACCGTCCTCCTTATCTTTGCAGGGTCAAGAGTATGCTATTAACGCAGACTGGCGACCCTGCGTTAATATTATGAGGATGCTTGAGAGAACCGACCTCAGCGACACGGAAAAGGTTCTGTGCATGGTGGGGATTCTTTACAGGGATGAGATTCCCGATAGGCTTATGACCGAAGCCGCGGAGCAAGCCGTATGGTTCTTGAATCTCGGCGAAGCTGCGGACGGCAAGAAAAGCGCATTGTCCTTTGGTCGGCTGTTCTCGTGGGAGCAGGACTTGAAGTTCATCATATCGGCTGTGGATAAGTCCGCGGGCTTTTCGATTCGGTCAAGAGAATTCTATCATTTTTGGGAATTCATGAGCGCGTTTTTCGAAACTGGGGAATGCGTGTTCAATACAATCGTCCATCAGCGCAAGCTAAAAAAGACCGGGAAGCAGTCAAAGGCTGATAAGGAATGGTGGGCGGAAAACAGAGACATTGCAGAACTGAAGGTCGAACTGACAAGCGACGAACAGGAAATATTAGACGCATTCAACGCACTACTGAAAGGAGGCGAGGCTGATGGTTGACGGATATTTAAATTTTGACACAAAGGTTGATACAACAGGATTTAATAAGGGCACGGCGCAGATTTCGAAGCAATCATCAAAGATTGGCGGACTTCTTTCGACGGCTCTCGGTACTGCGGTCGGCTTCGGAGCGGCGCAAGTCGCAAGTCAGGTCATTCAAAGTTTAATCAGAATTGGAAATCAGGCAATTGAACTGGCTTCCGATTTAGACGAGGTACAGAATGTCGTTGATACTGCCTTCGGCGATATGGCATACAAGTGCGAAGCGTTCGCAGATACCGCCATTGAACAGTTTGGTATGTCGAAGCTGTCAGCGAAGCAAACTGCTTCCACCTACATGGCTATGGCCAAATCAATGGGGCTTTCGATGGACGCAGCTTCGGACATGGCGGTTGAAACCGCAAAACTCACGGGCGATGTTGCGTCGTTCTATAACATCAGTACCGACCTCGCGTCAGTCAAGCTAAAATCTATATTTACCGGCGAAACTGAAACGCTGAAGGACCTCGGCGTTGTAATGACGGAAGTCAATCTGAAACAGTACGCCTTAGCGCACGGAATCACAAAAGCCTACAGCGAAATGAATCAAGCGGAGAAGGTCGCTTTAAGATACAACTTCGTTATGGATTCTTTGGCAGACGCGCAAGGCGACTTCGCGCGCACATCTGATTCATGGGCAAACCAAACGCGAGTTTTGTCCGAGCGGTGGAAAGAACTGCTCGGCATACTCGGTAAAGGGCTGATTCGGACGCTTACTCCAATCGTGAAATTTATAAACACGATTCTTCAGGCACTCATTAACCTTGCAAATGCATTTGCGAACACTATCGGAAAGCTCTTCGGGTTAAATACCACGGTGAAATCATCGGCAAAGTCCGCCATCGGCGCGGCAGACGCACAAGGCGAACTTGCGGACGAAACCGAGAAGGCAGGAGAAGCCGCAAAGAATTCCCTTGCAAGCTTCGACAAATTGGATGTTCTTCAGCAGGACACCTCAAAATCGGGAAGTAGCGGCGGCGCAGGTGGTGGTGTAGGTGATTTGAGTTTCGGAGAAGTTGACACGCCGGATGTGGATACGGGGGTTTTTGATAAGTTAAGCGACAGCTTGGCGAAGCTTCAGCCGTATGTAGATAGGCTCAAAAACTCATGGAACAATTTAAAAGATGCGTTCGAGCGGTTCTATAAATCAAAAGGCGTGCAGTTCATTCTGACATGGCTCGGAAAGATTCTCGGATATTTCTATACAAGCCATATCGTCCCGGCAGCCCTTATGTTGTGGTCGGGATTGTTTGATGCGCTTGCAGGCGTTCTTGATATTGTCGCAGGTGCGCTGACATGGTTCATTGGCATTATTACCGGAGACTTTGAGATGGCAGGCGAAGGCATGGAACAGCTCGTCAATGGGTTAAGCGAAGTGTGGAAAGGGCTTGGCGAGATTCTCACAGGCGTCCTCATTTTCATACTTGGCAAGGAATGCGTGGAAGCAATTGACGCTTTCCTCACAAAAATCCTTGACTGGTTTACAAAAACATCGTTTTATACGACTGGGATTGCAGAAATCTTCCAAGGACTTTTGGATTTTATTGTGGGTGTATTCACACTCGACTGGAAAAAGGCATGGAACGGCATATGCAGGATTTTTGCAGGCATATGGAATTCAATTGTAAGTATCGTCGAAGGTGCTGTGAATCTTGTTATCCGGGCGGTCAACTGGTGCATTAAGCAGCTGAACAAAATCCATGTAGATGTCCCGGACTGGGTGGAAGATTTAACTGGCATGAGCGGATTTGGCTTCAATATCCCACTTCTAAATGAGGTAAAAATGGGGCGCATTAAGGTGCCGAAACTCGCAAGCGGCGCAGTTATCCCACCAAACGCAGAATTCATGGCAATGCTCGGCGACCAAAGGAACGGCAGAAACCTTGAAGCCCCGGAAGACCTGATTCGTCAGATTGTAAGAGAGGAAAGCGGCAACGGAAACATTGTCATTAACGCAAAAGGCACAATGGGGCAGCTAATAAGGCTTCTCAAGCTGGAAGTTGAGCGAGAGGACAGAAGAGCAGGCAAATCGTTCGCGAGAGGGGGAGCGTACTAATGGCATTAGCAGATAGAATCATTATTGACGGCAAAAGGTACGATGTACCCGTGAGTGATGTCGTGAGAAACGCAGATGTGCTAGATAAATATGCAAACCGAACCGAAAACGGAGACCTAAAGCGAAAAGGAATCGGAGTTTACTATAATTACGAAATCTCTTTCGGATTCACCACCAACACGGCAGCGTATAACTCCCTGTACAATAAACTGACCGAAGCGAAGGAATTCCACAATGTAACCGTTCCGGCGAGTAGCGGTGACTTCTCCTTTAAGGCGTACATCACGAAGGTTTCGGACAAGATGTTAGCTCAGTACAAGGGCAAAAACTATTTCGGAGAATTAAAGGCAAGCTTCACAGCGAAAGCTCCGGCAAGGAGGTTCTGATGGTTGAACTGAAATATGGACTATTCGATGTGACTGCCGCGGAAGATTCAACGCAAAGCTGCTCAGATATTCAGCCGTTTGCAGATGTCACGGTGCTTAACACGCCCGATTTGGACAATCTGACCGTTAAGCCGTGGGCTACACTCGAAACGAACCAATGGCTGTTAGACGGCAGTAAACTGACATTCCCGGATAAACCCAAACAGGAGACCTTTGGGCTGTGGTCACTTCAACAGAGCGGAGATGATGGCAATTTTGAAACACCTATTACGCTCGTGTGCGACTTCACAGACACACATACCACGGTAGGGCTTACCTTCATCTTCCGAGAGGATTCAGACGATTACGCTTCGCATTTGAAGCTACAGTACTATAACTCTTCGGGTAATCTGATTACTGAAAAAGAATTCTATCCTGATGGCACAACCTACTTTGCGGAGGGGTTAGTGGAGAACTACAAGAAAATTGTCTGCACATTCTACAGCACATCGCTCCCCCACAGATATTTGAAGCTGACGGAACTAAAATACGGTGCCGTGAAGATTTTCGACGACGATTCGATTATATCAGCGCAGATACTGGAAGAGGCAGACCCAACAGGTGCAGAACTTTCCATTAACACTTTAGAATTCACCGCATACACCACGGATTTTGCCCTATTAGACCCAAGCGGCGCGTATGTGGCACTACAGCAGCGACAGGCTATCGGGGCGACGGTTGACGGCGAGAACTTCGGCGTGTTCTTTTTGGATGAACCATCATCCGAGGACGACGACACGACGACATTCAGCTGCACCGACTTCCTCGGCGTTATTGATGCAACGGATTTCATGGGCGGAATCTATTCAAACAAAAATGTCGGTGAACTCGTGGCGGAAATCATGACATCCGCAGAGGTAGAGACAAGTGAGTATTCTTTGGATTCTTCGCTGTCATCAAAAACGGTCAGCGGTTACATTCCGATTTGCACGCACCGCGAAGCATTGCAACAGGTAGCGTTCGCGATTGGCGCGGTTGTGGACTGCTCAAGGGGCAAGGCGATTCGCATTTATCCGCAGAACACAGCGACGGTTGGAACGATAACGCACGATGAAAAGTTCGACGGGCATAAGGTAAAAATGACCGCGTTAGTAACAGGCGTGGAAGTGACCGCACATCGGTATGTTCTTTCAACGGAAACGACGAATGTCTACGAAGACACGCTCCCGGTCGGAACGCATACTTTGACCTTCGGCTCGCCGTATGCGAATCTTTCAATTACAGGTGCAACAATTCTTGCAAGCGGCGCGAATTATGCGAATGTTCAGGTAGCGACTGCCGGACAGGTGACGATAACCGGACGGCAGTACGAAGACAACACATCCGTTGTTGGCGTATACGCTTCGGAGCTTCCGGCAAACGCAAAGCCGAATGTCGTTTCCTGCGATTCCGGCGCGACACTTGTTTCCACTTCAAATGCTTCGGAAATTGCGCAACGCTTGTATTCGTTCTATCAAAACCGATATGAGGACGAGGGCGAAATTATTCTCGGAAATCAAAAAGTCGGCGAGACTTGGCGTACAAACTCACTAAACAACCGAGATTTAGTTGGCACAATCCAAAGTCTCGACATCGATTTGATTACAGGAATCGCAAGCATGAAACTGTGCGGAAGCGCTGCGGAAAGGAGCGAATAAATGATTGAGCTGATAACAGATAGGACGGAAAGCGATGTTGAAAGGGCGCAGGAACTAATCAGAGAGGGTTTTTCAAGCTGGACGGATGAAGAGGTCGCGGAGTTTTTAAACGGTCTGAAAGGGGCGTATAATGCCTCTGACCTCAACCGTGTAGAATCTGCCGTTAACTATATCAAGGACAGGTTTGCAATCATCGGATATGACGCTTTGAATTTTATCATCAAAAACACATGGTCAAAAAATGAGTTCATGAAGACGGAAGACGCAAAGCGTTATCTTGACAATGTGAAAAAGCTTCGAGAGCAGTTTACCATGCCACCCGGAACACCCGTTGTTCCCGAAGACATGGAAAACTTCACTTTTGAAGAGGCGAACGACATCGAAAGAATCCTTGAAATCATCGACGAATATATCACAAAAATCGAAAAACAATTCTTCTATAGCGGAGATTTGTACGGAGGGGAATTATGAAAGACAGAGTACCGACTCAGCCCGGGCGTGTGAAACTGACGCACGCTGACGGCACAAGCGAATATGCAACGCTTGAACGCGCGGACGAACCGACACAAACCGGCACGCCGATAAATAAAGCAACGCTGTTCAGCAGCGCAAATGAAGAACGCTTCGGGTGCGAGCTGCCAAGTGAAGCCCTCGGCTTAATCGGTGGAGAATGGACAGTCACGATTCCACAAAGTGGATGGTCTGCGACGCAATCGAACGGCTATTATACTAACCGAGTTACTGTGTCAGGAATGAAAGCTATTTACAATCCGATTGTAGCATTGAAAATCACAAGTGCAGATGTATCTGTGGAGGAAAAAGTAGCATTTGGAGCTATAGACAAAGTGGAAACTTATAATGGTTACATCATCCTGTATGCTTCCACAATTCCTGATAGCACAATTAACTTGAGATTGAAGGGGGTGTAATCATGGGACAAGGATTATTAGTAGGAGGTGCTGGCGGTTTGCCACCGTTAAATAGTGAAACTATAAAGATGCCTGCACATGACACAACCATCAAACCTAACACATTTGTATCGATTGCGGATATACAAGCAGATTCTTGGATTACAGAACTTCAAGACAACAAAATAGTTGAGGATTCAAGCTCTAACGATGCAATTCAAGCTCAATTTTTCAGTATAGACACAACGCATTTTGCGTTAATGTACTTCACGGATAGCTATACAGTTGTAAAAATTGCAAAAGTAAATACAGACGGAACATGCGAGATTATACATACCTTCTCTGACAATAGTAGATATAATCACACAGGAAAAATAAGAGTTATAAGACTGAGCAATAACAGATTCTTTATTTGTAGAATAAATATGGACTATAGTACAAGTACAGCAGATACAAAAATTGTTATTAAAATAAACTCAGATTATACTGTAACAAAACTTTATTCGTATTACAATAATACAACAAATCCAATGTTCGAAATTTCTCTGTGTGGAACCGATTTATTGTTAGCTATTCAAATGGGAACTAAGTCTGGTAGTACCCAGAGGTATATACAGAATGTTTATACAATCAACACTGATGGCTCACTTAAGTTATTATATACAGTAAATGACTACTTAACTAATGACTCCATATATATCTGTGTAGGTTTAACAGATTCAGGAAAAGCAGTATTGATGAACAACAAAGGAACAAACTGGAAGAATGTAAGTCTAACCTTGTGGACTATTACGAATTCTGCTGCTACGCAAATTGGAACCTCTGTATCTATTGGTTCTTATGATTCCGGTATCCTTCCAGGGTATATGATATCTCTTGGTAATAATAAGTATTGTCTTCAATTTAAACAAGACAGTCTAGCACTATTGACTATCACTGATAGCAGTATATCTTTAAATAACACAGCAACTTATACTTATAATGTACCAGTACCTTATGATGGTAGTATAATTTATGACAGTGTAAGAAAAAGAATACTTTCTTTAAGTCAGTACACAACAGGACAATTTGAAGTTTATAGTGCTAATGATTTATCTCCAATAACTCAATATGGTAAACTTAAGGATTCAATTAGTTCGCTAGCAGGATATGGTTTAGCTAAAACTACAGAAAATATCTATTATGGATTAGCTACTTATTCAGGTTTAACAAATGTTAGAGGACTGGGGAGATTTGACCTAAGTACATTACAAGAATGTGTCCGAGACTCTCTTGACACTTCTGTAATATCGGGTCTTACACTCACCACTTGCACAAAAAATAAAGCGGGAAAGGTTTGCGTTCTAAGCGGAAGTACAGCAACAATGACCTCATACGGTTTGCAGCAGAATGTGGTAAATACAGTTATTGATGATTCAATAGACGCAATTCAAGAGGAGGTACAAAATGCAATGGACAAATAAACAGCGAGAGCTAATTGACTTATTATCCGGTACCCTTCCGATCGCTCCGGCGGAAATCGCACAGAAGAACGTCGACTGGTATAAACAGTGGAGCACAGGAGAAAATCTGTCTGTGGGTGACAGAAGAGCCTACGAAGGAACCCTGTATGAAGTAGTACAAGCCCATACCACGCAGAGCGGATGGGAACCGCCCAGTGTGCCGGCATTGTTTAAGCGCGTTTGGACGGAAGAATATCCGAAATGGATTCAGCCAACAGGTGCGCATGACGCATATGCTAAAGGTGCAAAGGTTACGCACAACGGGAAAAAGTGGATATCTACAGCAGACAACAATGTGTGGGAACCGGGTGTGTACGGTTGGGATGAAGTTGTATGATAAACAAAACCCCAGCGGAAGCAAAATGCGCCGTGGGGCTTTATTATTAACATGAAAGGAGAAAAAATGGAGTATCAGAAAAATTTAACGATTTTTTCAAAAGTTACGGGTGCAAAGACGAGCGAAGTTCAGCTCACTGCTAAACAAAGTGACAGCGACTATTTTGTTACGCAAATCGACGATGTGAACCGCCGCATTCCGAAGCAAGTCTGTGTGGAAGTAAGCGGAAGTTTTACAGAATTTTCAGTCAACGGAAGAGTGACAGAAGACGGTGCGTATACGCCGCTTTCTGTTATTAACATGAAAACCCTCGAAGCGCAGAATTACATCACGGAGGCCGGAATTTACATTCTACCATGCGAATGCTATCAATCCCTGCAATTCACAATCGCAGGTGCAACGAACGCGACAGCTTCGGCGAAATTGACATTCTAGGGGTGCAACAATGGAACTGGGGAAAATCATTGCTTTAGGCGGCAAAAAAATAAATAAAGCATTGGCAATGCATTATTTATCCGAAACAGAATCAGAACCTACAATTGACAGTTATGTTCACGATTCCGCAAATTTGTTTTTGGATGGCATTTGGAATGCGGGAATAGAAGAGCACAGCGACACATTAACCGCATGGGTCGACCTATCAGGTCACTGCCAGCCGACACCGCTCGGCAGCGGAAACACGCTTGAAGAAAAATGCGTAAAATCAAACGGAACAAATGACGGTAGAATGACGGTTCCTGATGTGGCACCTGTTGAATTGCCACAATTCACGATAGAACTCGTTTTCCGAAAAGACACAGACAATATGAACAATCAGGTAATTGCAGGGCGAGATTATACAAAATCGTATTATGTGAACACATCGAGGGGGTCGCTATCATGCTGGGTTGGTAAATCAGCAAATACAATCGGCAACATAATGACGAACAAAATATATTCATTTCAATTAACGCACACAGGTTCCGCACTTAACCTGTTTTTTAATGGACAAAAAATAATCGATAGCAAAGCAAACACGATTCTATCCGACACTGCAAAACTGAATCTATTTGGTTACGTTGGAAATAACACGACGTTCGAGGGTTCATTGTTTGCGGTGCGAATACACAGAAGGGCATTGACGGATGCCGAAATCCAAAAAAATTACCAAATGGACAAACGGCGCTTCGAACTAACAGACGTAACCGCCACTCCGGTGCAAGAATCAGAACTGCTTGACATGGATGAAATTTAAAACAGAAAGGAGGAAAGTTATGGCAAAAATCAAATTATCAGGTGAAAATCTGACCGAACATTTTACATTTGCAGACTACAGCAAAAATCAAACCGGCACGATCCCAATCGATGCAGCGGCCCTGCTTCACGCGCAAATGCTCGAAGAGTTCCGGGTATGGCTAGGCAGACCGATGGATGTCCATGCGTGGTATCGGACAAAGAAGTACAACCAAAAGAATGGCGGGATTGCTACATCATCGCACCTCAAAGGCACGGCGACGGACTGGCATACGAACATAGAACTTACGGAAGAAAAGTTCATCAAGTACGCCAAAAAGTGGAAAGAAATCTGCAAGTCTCACGGTGTAACTGGTGAAGCGGGGCTGTACAAGTGGGGTGCGCATTTCGGTTCGAACACTACATATTCCAAGTCCTTTACGCATTGGGATTCCCGAAGCGGACATCAAATCAACAATCCATTTAAAATTTAGGAGAAAAAGAAATGAGCGAAAACACAATAGCATTAATCGTTGCAATCTTCGGATCGTCGTGGTTCGGCGCAATCTTAAAGGACTGGGTAAATGATAGGCGGAAGAAAAAACGCCCGTGCGATAGAATGATACTGGCTATGGGGCGGCGTGAACTGTTAGCCGACGCAAAACGGTATGTCCAAGCCGGAGGAATTCCGGAAGATGAATACGAAGTGTTCAAAGGCGAATTCGACGCATACATCGCTATGCATGGCAACTCAAAAGTAAAAAAATGGTGTGAGGAAGCTTTGAAGCTTCCAATTATTTATGAAAACTAAAAGGGAGGTAAAATGATGAAGACAATTACAGACGCAATTGTGCAGCTGCTTAAAGTGAAATCACTGGTAACGATACTTACCACGCTGACATTCGTTTACTTGGCGATTACAAACGGAATAACGCAGGAATTCATGGTGGTTTATACTGTGATTATTGCATTCTATTTCGGCACACAAACGACGAAAAAAGAAGATAAAGAAGAATAGGAGAGTGTATGCAGATATGTAGCTTCACAAAGCCCGAACTCGACTTCCTTCGCGAAAATTGCAATTTCGTAAACTTGGAAGCCGAGGTTTTTGAAATGCGGGCGAAAGGGATTCCCTTAGAAGCAATTGCAGAAGCACTTAACATATCAGCAGACACCGCACGAAAGTATTCAGTAAAAGTCAATAAAAAAATAGGGAAAGTATTGTAAAGGGGTCGATTCTGACCCCTTTTATTTTTATAACGAAAAAAGCAAGGCTTAATTCCTTGCTTTTCCCTTACTTAATATTTATATTACTAAGCTTCTACTCACAACACCTTGCGGTGTGACTTTATATTAAAATATCATATTTTTTAAACTCTGTCAACAAGTTTTGCACGGAAAGATATTTCCTCAATATCTCCGTCGCAGCCGTTATCAATTAAATACTGCTTTGCCAATTCAATCGCTTCTTCTTCGTTTTCTGCTTCGATGTAGCCGTATATATCGCCCCATGTTAAATCGTGAAGCCCCATGTCGTTTTCTTCAATCATTTTCGGCGTTGCGTATTCTACTCTGTATTTTTTCATTGGGTTTCTCCTTTCAAAATCTTTTTTTATCAGGTTCTCAATATAATTTGAGAGCGTTCTGCCCTCCTCAGCTGCGCGTTCTGCCGCCATCGCTTTTACTGATGGCAGAATTTTCATGTAAATTTTGTCTGTTCGCTTTTCCATTTACTTTCCTTTCTTACGAATGATTTCCTGAGCTCTATCGTATTGCTCCTTGCTAATAATCTCCGGGACAACGCCCTCGCCACCCTCGTTATAGGTGTCATTCCACCACTTCATCCGGCGGTTTGCTTCTTCTCTTGATGGGATGTCTTTCTGTGACTCTGCCAGTTTTACGATTCTTTTTGCTTCGGCAACTTCCAAAGCGTCTTTTTCTTCCTGTTTTTTGTTCAGATATTCCTTAACTTCGTCGGTTGTTCCCTCTTCGATTACTTCGTTAATCCATGCCGTGTACGCTTCCCATACTTTCGGTTCAATGATAGCAAGCTCTAAATCGTGAATCGTTCTTACTGAGTACCCTTTCATTTCCTTTACAGTATCGGATAATTTCAACCAGTATGCTGTTGCACGATTCGTTTTATATTTCAGCATTCCGTTAGCATATACCTTCGCTGTGCAGCTTTCATGCGGTTCCGCTGGCATTTCTACAACATCGCCATCCAACCAGACTTCTTCTTTATTCATTTTATGGTTGTATTCGATTTCGATTCTAATTGTCTTCCCTAACTGTTCAAATTCAAATGTTTTCATTTTTGTCTCATCCTTTCGTATCTCTTACTGTACCTATAGTATACCAAAAGATATATACCTTGTCAATACCTTTCGAGAATATTTTTTACTTTTTTCTTGCATTTTTCGTACATGGCTTGAGAAGTTTATCCGCCTTAAACTAAAAGAAAAAAAGGAGTTTTTAATATGTGGGTACAGCACAATGAGAACCCGATTGCACGGCGCACAATCGACTGCACCGTCAGAGCGATTGCTACCGCTATGCAACAGGACTGGGATAAAACATTCGTCGGACTGGCAGAAAAAGCGTTCGAGCTAAAGGATATGCCGACGGCTAATCATGTTTGGGGTTCCTATCTGAAATCCAACGGCTGGCACCGGGAGATTATACCAAATGAGTGCCCGGATTGCTATACAGTTGAGGAATTCTGCCGGGAACATCCGCAAGGCACATTTATATTGGCAATCGACGGTCATGTCGTTTGCGTAATTGATGGAGACTATTTTGACACATGGGACAGCGGAGAAGAAATTCCGATGTACTACTGGGAAAGGGGTTAATATGAACTACTATCAGCCAATGCCAAATTACAGACCAATGCCGCAACCGATGGTTCCACAGCAGATGGTTCCGCAACAGGAAGAAATCCTGTATGTACCGAATCAGCAGGCGGCGGAAGCTTATTTGATGGCACCAAACAGCTTCGTGCGTCTGTGGGACGCGCAGGCACCGAGATTCTATGAGAAGAGAACCGACCCACAGGGCAGACCGTTCCCTATGGATGTCTATGAGTTCCACAAGGTCACAGATGAGCCTAAGAGAGACGAAATAAACATGTCCGAACAATTTGTCACCCGAAAGGAATTCGATGAGCTACGGGCAAAATTAGAGCCTAAGAAAAAGAAGGGAGAAGAGAACAATGGTTAATATGCAAATGTTTCAACAGTTTATGCAGTCCATGAGAGGACAAGACCCAAATCAGATTTTAAATCAGATGATTTCGAGTGGAAGAATCACACAACAGCAGCTAAATCAAGTTCAAATGCAGGCGAAACAAATGGAGAGCCAGTTTGACGGATTTAAGAAGATGTTCGGCTTCAAATGACAATTTTTCGCGAGAATTGTAAATAAATGAAAGGGGTAAATGAAATGTACGAAAACTATTCATTATCAGACATTGCCGCCGCAACAGGCGACAAGAACAACACCGGATGGGGCGGCGACTGGGGCGCATGGATTATTATCTTCCTAATCTTCGGGATTTTCGGATGGGGCGGAAACGGATTCGGCGGCTTCGGTGGAAACAGCGGCGCAACCGATGGCTATGTATTAGCGTCCGATTTTGCAAACATTGAAAGAAAATTAGACGGTGTGAACAATGGAATCTGTGACGGATTCTATGCAATGAACACCGGAATGCTCAATGGATTCGGCACTATCAATCAGGCAATCATGCAGAACGGTTATGAATCCAGACTGGCAACTCAGGGATTAGGTTCACAGATGGCGAGCTGTTGCTGTGACATCCGTGAAGGAATTCAGGCGAACACCACACAGGGCGTGATGAACACTAATGCAATTCAACAGCAGTTGGCACAGTGCTGCTGCGACAACGAAAAGCAGGCCATGCAGAACCGATTCGACATGGCGCAATACAATTGCAGCACCTTACAGGCAATCGACAAAGTCGGCGATAGAATTATCGACTACTTGGCAGCAGGCGAAAAACAGACACTTCGCGACGAGAACCAAGCTCTTAGATTTGCAGCTTCTCAGACTGCACAGAACGCGTATCTGCTTCAGCAGTTAAATCCATATCCTGTTCCGGCGTACACGGTATGCAATCCGAGAACAGGTTCGTACGGTTACAACAACTGTAATGGATGTTGCTAATTCAGGGGGGGTGTAGGTGATGTGTTCCAACATTTGTAAATTGTGCAGAAGATTGATTCTCTCACAAACAGTCACATTTGCGACAGATACACTTACGGTGAACATACCGGACGGGTCGTATAGGAATCGCGAGAAATACTGTTTAGTGCTTGCACAGACAATTCCCGACACCGCTACAATTAACGCACCCGTTGTTGTCACAATAGGCACGGGCACGACAACATTTCCGCTTTTGGACTGCACAGGCTCACCCGTTACGGCGGGGCAGCTGCGCACCCGGACGCGATACGCAACTCGTGTCAACACAACCCAAACAGGCGGCTCGTTCCGCCTGCTCGGTGGGCTGTGTGGCGTGAACAACGACCTTGCGGCGATTACATCGGAAACATAAGGAGGGTAAAAAATGGATATAAGAAGATTGGAAGATTTAAAAGATAAGCTCATGCGCGAGCTGGATTCCGCTTCCGCAAAATCTCCGCTCACCATCGCTGACATACAGATGATTGACACGCTTTCGCATTCAATCAAAAACATCTGTAAAATCATGGAGAACGACGGATATTCCGGCGGCGACTGGCGAGCAGAGGGAAGCTACAGAGACGGCTACAGCGGAGCAAGGCACTATGTAAGAGGTCACTACAGCCATGCGCCGTATGAGGAAAGGTCTTACCGTGATATGCTCGAAAGCGAGTACAGCAACGCGAGAGACGACCGCGAAAGAGAGACAATCAGAAGAATGCTTGACAGAATGTAAAAAGCAGGGGAAACCCTGCTTTTTGATTGACAAAATTCGCGTAATGCTTTATCCTAAATTTAAGGATTTTTGCTTGGTGTGCCACTTGGTGTGACATAAACGGCTGTAACCGCTGAAAAATAGCCATTATGATTCCCCCTACGAATGCGAAGGTTAGGGGTTCGAGTCCCTTATGGCGCACCACATTGAAAACGCTGAAATTTCAAAGGTTTCGGCGTTTTTTATTGCCTTGATTTTTGTAAAAAAGTGTAAAAAAATAAGGCTGAATGGTGCTAAATAGTGGTATTAGGTGTGACACTCGGTGTGACACTTTTTGCGATTAGCTGCGCCGCTTCGATTACATCGGAATTATCAACATGGGTGTAAATGTTCGCCGTCAATCGAATGTCTGAGTGCCCCATAAGGTATTGAGCGATTCTGATGTCAACTTTTTTTCTGCATAAATTCGTACAATAGGTGTGCCGCAGACAATACGGTACAATATCATCGGCAAGAGGATACGGCGGCATGAGTTTGTTCCGATACACCTCACAGCCCATAGCAATGTTCATTTCCCGGCGCAGAAAATTGAACGCGCGCTGAAAACTTTTCTCGTCGTGCTTCTTGCCTGCTTCGTTTGGGGCGATATACAACGATTTAGGCGTGTTTTTTATCCTTTGATAGAGTTCGTCGGGTATCGGTATATTTCGTTCGGCATTGGCTGTTTTCGTGCCTCTGACATGGAAAACATTATATTCTGTGTCACCGTCTTTTAGTGTAGTGATGTCTTTCCCCATCGCTTCCCGTGCTTCCGAAGAGCGCAGACCTAAGTAGTACATCAGCTGAAAGGCAAGGAATCTTTCGTTGTCGCACACAGACAAAAATACTTCTTCCTCTTCCGGCGTGAGCGATCGGCGTTCTTCTTTTGTGCCGGAGCGCATTTTATATAGAGCTTCGGTCGGGTCTTCGAGAATCAGCTTATTTTCTTTCGCCGTTCGGAAGATGAAACGCAAGCCCTGATACACTTGATTGATTTGATACTGGGAATTTCCGTTTTGATAGGATAAAACCGTCTGAACATCTATCGGCTTTATGCTCTTGAGGGTTCGGCTGCCGATGTGCTCCAATATGCAATGATTCATTCGATACTCATACCGCTTGCGTGTTTCTTCGTTCTGTCCTGTTTTGTAGGTTGCAATACACTTTTCCGTCCAGTCTCTTACGGTCATATCGCCCGACACAACGACTTTTCCCTCTTGCAAATCCCTTTGTTTATTCGCCATCTTCATAATGGCTTCTTTTTCTGTTTTTCCTCTTACCGTGTAGCGTTTCCCTTCATAAGTGAAGGTTTTTCTTACATATTCCATCATTTCCTCCTTAAATGCCTCGAATTCGGTGCAATTAAAGCCCGACATTACTGCCGGGCTAAGTATTACATTTTAACTATATTTTTACTCTGTCTCTTTTGGTTTGGGCGTTTTTTTCATTTTAGCGAATCCGATGTAAGACAGAATTGCTTCAAGCGTAACAAACATAAAATACAACGGGAATAGCAAAATTGCCACAGTATACAAAATTGCTCCTGCGAGAGCAAAACCTCTGTTACGCATGAACAAACCTAATGCGTTAAATAAAACTGCAAAGGCAGTAACAACAAGGTGGGGTGCTATAAGTGCCGTTGCGATAGCGCCTCCGATTTGTTCTGCTTTTTCGCCGTCTGCGGTTACTGCATTAGTCCAGTATCCCGCGCTGTAAATAAGATACAAAACGCCGAGAATGAATGAGATTAGTAGTAACTTGCTGATTTTTTGTTTCTTCATTTTCCTTCCTCCTTGAAATATTTTATTTCATCAACGCCGTCCTCGGCGTTGGTATCGTCAACTTTATAATGAATCTTCTTTGTACCGGAACGAACATCCGCGCTTATGCGATGTTCATTTTCTGAAATTTTGGAATACGCCCGTACAGGCTGTAAATTTACACACACTTTTTTTCTTTTCATTTTAGAACCTCAATTCTACCAGTCTCCTTGATATTCCCAAAATTTTAGCCCAATCATCTATCGTGTAACATGGGTTATGTCGTAGGTCATCATTTGTAATAAGTAAATGAACGGCAAATTTGTCCGCTTGCCGCTCCTGCCATCCGCTTTGAAATAGCGTGTCTTTGAGCGCAAAATAATTTGCGTCACCGTGCAAAAAGTAATGTCCGAGTTCGTGAGCCAATGTGTAGCGTTTAACAGGCTCTTCGTCTGATTCGTTTAGACAAATGATTTTTATGCCTGATTCCGCCATGTAATATCCGTGGCATCGTCCGAGGGGGTGATATACAATAATGATATCCAGTTCCTCGGCAAGTTTGAACGGGTCTGTGGTTCCGTACTTGTCCCGGATGTCAGCAATAACTGTTTGCATGAAATCAACTCCTTTTGAATTTATTTTCCATCCTTGATGATTCGCTGAATCAGCTCAAGGTTAGAGACAACAGACTGATAAACTAAATGGAAAGTTTCATCATCCGAGCAATTCCCGGAAGTGTAAAGGCTGATAACGCTTTCCGCAAATTTTCTTCTTTCTCCATCTAAGTTAGCAAGGTCTATGGTAAAAGTATTGTTTTCTTCTTTCGTTTCTTTGTCATTCCAAAGATATTCTACAGATACCCCGAACAGAGGGGCGAGTTTTTGACATTGCTCATATGTTGGGTCAGTACCGTTCTTTTTCCAATATGTTACGGCAGATTTTGAAATACCAAGCGTATCAGCGATGTCTTTATACTTCTTTTTTTGCTCCTCTAACAACGCAAATACTTTTTCGTTTCTTCTTCCCATATTGAACGCTCCTTGTAAAAAAAAAGTTGAATAAACTTAACAAAAACATATTGACAAGTTGAACGAACTTAACTATAATGGAAGAAAGAGTTGAGTTGACTGAACTTGACTAATGTTTTTATAACTTAAATTTCCTTAACTTGATTATAAGATTTTAGTTAAGTTTTGTCAACTTAAAATTTAATAAGAAGGAGGGTAAAATGACAAAACTTGAATTTAAAGCCGAAGTAAGAAAGGCTATGACCCTAAAGGGTTGGAATTACAAGGAATTAGCGGAAGCTACAGGGTATACGCACGGCACCATTCAGACGATGATGTCCGATGATGACAAGCTTTCATCGGACGCGATAAAAAAAATTGCGGAAGTTATGGGCATAAAAAAGAAACTTCCGATTTAAAAAGGAGTAAGCCATGAGAAAGTTCTTGAAATGGTGGAAAGAAAAAAGCGACATAGAAAAGTCCACATCGCTTACGGTTGCCGCAATATTCATTACGGCGATAAATATCGTCATTATCGCGTTAAACATATCGACAATATGCCAGTAATCGCCGCGATAACAGAAGCAGTTGCACCTATAACAGAAATTACCAAGATTTTGGTGTTGTAGTTTTGTAAATTTTGTTTTTCCATAGACTTTTGTTGCAACTGCTCAACATATTTTGGCACATATTCACCAGTAGAAAATTTTGGTCGTTCTATAGTAATCACCTCCAAAGTGATTATAACAGACAGGAGAGGACAAGCACAACAAAAGATTACAACTGAATATCCCTTGCATAGGCGGCTCACCCGGGGTTTTCATCCTTTCGCCCCGTATATAAAATCTTACATCTTTCACATTTTGGAACGCCTCCTACAGTTGCAATTACAGAGCCGCCCATGCAGGGGATATGGAAGGGAGAAAAGATGGACAAGCAAGAAATGATTCGGCGCATGTCGCAGCATGTGAAAGCGTCGCTAAGCGAGGACGGCGAATCCGTCAAGGGTGCTCCGCAGTTTATCACACGATTACAGCTTGCGGAGTACATGGGCTACCGTGACCCACACTCGGTGGACAAGTTCCTGTCGGGGCTTGAAAGGATTGCAAAACTCTACTTCATTCCCGATGTAGTAGAGAGGTTAAAGAGAGGAAGTGAGACAAGATGTTAAAAGAAAATATGTTAAAAAAGTTAATTAAAGCCGTCGGCGTAATCGACGCAATTACAAAAAAGCAAGACACTTACATCACAGTCTATAGCGATTACGGTGAGACGAAAGTAAACATCTCGTCGAAAATGTTCGACACGATGTTTGACGATTACACAATCGAAAAGCGAGAGGATGGAGCCTTCCCTTATCAGAAAGTAAAAGTATGCAATGGAGTGAAAATCTATGCACTTTATGCAGAAGAGGAATTGAATCCCGGGGAGTTGGAAAATGAAGAAGTATAAAGCAACAGGCGGCGGACTGCTCGGAATCCTCAACAGGGCAAAAAAGCCTTTAATCTGCCTCACGGTATCGGCTGCCATGCTCGGAGCATACAGCTTCGCATGTGCGGACGATATGCAAACACGGCAGCTTCAAGGCGGGGAAATGACCGTCGAATACATACCGTTTGAATCCGAGTACAGCCACAAAATGGACAAGCTGATTGAAGCGGAATGTATGGAGTTAGGGATTGACGAAACAACGGCAATCGCCATTGCAAGACTGGAAACAGGGCACTATACTTCGCGGTTATTCACCGAAAGCAACAATTTCGGGGGCATGGGCGACGGGAAGAGATATTACACATACGAAACCCCGGAGGACGGAGCAGAAGCGTTCGTCAAGATGATTAAATCTTATGCCGATAAGGGCATGGATACACCAAGAAAAATGCAGAAGACCTACTGCCCGAATAACGAAGCATGGGCGGATATGGTAGAGGAACTGAAAGGAGAAATAAGATGATTAAATGTGGAATTAATTTAAAGACCGGTAGTAAGGAAGTATACATTAAGGGAAGCTTTCCGGTTATCGTTACAGAACTTGAAGCATTGATTAGGGAAATCAGAGAATCTATGGAAAGCAACAATGTTCCTAAGGAGCTTCAAAATGAACTTCTTGAAGTGGCTTTTGAAGACGCTAAACTTTCGCAAGAAGAAGCTGCTTCGAGAAAGTTAAATGAAATGAGACCTTCTAATCCTTTCAAGGAATTTGTAGAAAATTTGATTAAGAAAGATGAAGAGTAAAGAAAAAGCTCCCGAAGGAGCCCATATCAGTTAAAGTATACACCATTTTTAATTAGATGTCAAAGATAAGGAGAAAAAATGAAAGGTTACAAAGCATTTGAGCCCGGGCTAATCTGCAAGGGCAAGCAATACGAAGAAAACGCTATCGCAACAGAGGAAAGAGCGGAGCCGTGTGAGTGCGGTATTCACTTCTGCGAAAATCCTTTCGATGTGTTAGATTATTACCCTCTGATAACAGATGAGGGAAAATTCACGGATTTCGCGGAAGTTGAAGCATTGGACAAGCCTGTAACAGACGATAAAAAGAAGTATTGCACAACCAAGTTAAAGGTTGGAGCAAAGCTGAGTTTTGCGGGATTCATCAGAGCGTGTATAGACTTCGTTTTCGAGAAAACAGTCAACAGTATGCCGGATGATAGCGGCAATTCCGCGAAGATAGGCAGTAGCGGCAATTCCGCGCAGATAGGCAGTAGCGGCAATTACGCGCAGATAGGCAGTAGCGGCTATTCCGCGAAGATAGGCAGTAGCGGCAATTACGCGCAGATAGGCAGTAGCGGCAATTACGCGCAGATAGGCAGTAGCGGCAATTCCGCGCAGATAGGCAGTAGCGGCGATTCCGCGCAGATAGGCAGTAGCGGCTATTCCGCGCA
>ERZ1026876.201-NODE-201-length-39384-cov-10.757914_pt1 | contig 39384 bp, 62 predicted proteins | sample MGYA00380168_ERZ1026876 | MGnify/ENA primary metagenome ERZ1026876 (study PRJEB33269, sample SAMEA4719804) | human gut metagenome | biome: human-associated habitat; feature: organic feature; material: feces | place: Cameroon | collected 2013-10 ... | reverse complement strand
AAAAAGAAAATCAGGTATCTGCTCCGAAAGCAAAAACCTTAACCTATCGTGAAAAGCTGATTATCTACTTAAGGGAAAGTGGTTTATCATTTTCCGAAGTAGCAAAGGATTACGGCTTGAACGGCTCAACGACAGAAGAACGCTTCAAGGAAGTTTTGGAAGATTTGGAGGGGAAATAAATGCAGGATGTAACAAAGGATAGAGATGAATACATAGGCGGCAGCGACATTGCCGCAATCCTGAATATCTCAAAATTCAAAACCCGTTGGCAGCTCTTGAAGGAGAAAGCCGGGATTGAAGAATCGGACTTCACAGGCAATGTTTACACGGAATACGGCAATGAACTTGAGCCTAAAATTCGAGACTATGTGAACGAAGAACTTGACCATCATTTCATTGAAGGCAAAGTCATTGAGGATTATCTGCGGTACCACGCCGACGGTGTAGATTTTAACGACAAATGCGTTTTGGAAATTAAGACGACTTCGGACATTCACGATGATATTTGGGGCTATAAGCACTATCTGTGCCAGCTGCTAATGGGAATGTGGATGTACAACTACAAATTCGGTGTTCTCGCCGTATATCGCAGACCCGAAGATTTTGACACAAAATTCGACCCGGAGCGTCTGCAAATCTTCACAATACGTTGGGAAGTATTCGAAGAATTTTGGGAAGAAATTCACCACGAAATCAAGCGATTCCGGGCGGACTGGTTGAGACTAAAAGAGGATCCATTCTTGACCGAAGAGGAAATTCAGCCGCAAGAGATTGTGAAGTTAGCGGATATAGTGCTTGCTTTGGAATCACAGCTTGAAATTTATAAGGCAATCGAAAAAGAGTATAAGGACGCAAAAGCCGACCTTAAGGCGGGCATGGAGAAATACCATATCAAGAAATGGGAGACCCCGAACGGCACGAAGATAACACTTGTTCCGGATGGAGAACCGACCGAAAAATGGGAATTTGATACCGATAAATTCGCGTCTGAAAATGCAGAATTATATAAGCAATATCTCAAAAAAGTAACCAAGAAAGGCAAGGCGGGATATGTGAGAATCACCGCGAAATAGGAGGATAAAAAATGAGTGATAAAAATAAATTTGATTTTGAAGAATCTAAATCTGATTGGGATTTTAAGAGCAATGAAGAATATATGGCTTATCTTGAATATGCTGAAGAAAAAAAGCCTGTTTTAGAAGCGAAAATTGCAGAGTTAGAGCGTGAATTAAGTACTATGAAAAGACTAACAAGCAAGAACGCTTTACCCAATTTAAAGGTGAGACCATATATGAGAATTAGAAAAGGAATGGGCGTACAAGAAGCACGAGGCGACAGCAATTATTCAGCATGGAACGCAATGGTAGATTTAGCAAAAAGCATATTTATCGGAGAAGATGGAAAAAAGATGAGATATGCAAGACAGAAAATTAGCGAACTACCCGAGCAAGACTATTTTTTTATAATTTCATTTTTAAATGAAATCATACCAATTTGGAACAAGTACTTTATTGAAGCAAATGCTGATTTGATAGAAGAATTAGGTAATAACAATGAGCATGAAAAAATATACGAAAATATCACCGGAGACCCGGCGTAAAGTCAGACAGAGAGACAAAGACTGCTGCATACTGTGCGGCAGACCGTGGTACATCGAGTGCGCCCACTATATCAGTAGGGCGCAGGGGGGCATGGGGATTCCCGAAAACCTTGTAATGTTGTGTAGGGATTGCCACTTCAAGTATGACAACGGCGGTTATCGTGAAGAATTCGGAAGGTACATCAGAGACTATCTGAACAGCACTTATAAGAACTGGGATGAGAAAAAACTGGTATACGACAAATATTCATGGGTAGGTGGAAGCGATGAAGATTAAAGAGCGACCACGGCTCGAACTTCTCTACAGGCAAGACAACTTGATTATACCCCTCGAAAAGGGGCAAATTCGAGCCGTACACGAGTTTTTAGACACTGTCGGGCAGATAGACCCGGCCAAAGATTACACCATTAAAATCGAGCCTACAAAGCGCAAAAGAAGCCTTGACGCCAATGCCTACTTTTGGAAACTTTGCAAAGAGCTGTCCGACAAGCTGCACATTTCGCACATGGAAGTTTACAGGAATTATGTACGAGATTACGGAGCATTTAACATTGTGCCGATTGCCGAAAAGGCGGTTGACCGATGGGTGGAAAACTGGGGCAAAAACGGAAGCGGATGGATATGCGAAAGCATTGGAAAGTCAAAGATTGCGGGCTATGAGAACATCAAGTGCTATTATGGTTCGTCGGTTTACGACACCAAAGAGATGTCAAGGCTGATTGACGCAGTTGTAGCGGATTGTAAAGAACAAGGAATTGAAACAATGACACCAGATGAAATCGAAAGGCTAAAGGAGCAATGGAACACACAATAGACAAATCTTGTCAAGGGTGCAAATACCTCTTCCGGGGGGCATTACGGAAGCACGAAATGCTGTGACTATTTGCTCGAAACCGGCGAACCGAGAGGTTGCCCGGCAGGAGAGGGTTGCACCAAGAAAGAGATAGGCAACAGAAAAAAAGTAACGCTTAAATTCGCAAAAAAGGCAGGTGATTGAATTGGGAAAAGGCTGGGTCCCGATTAGCAGGCAGCTCCAAGACCATTGGTTATGGAACGATAAACCGTTCAGCAAGGGTCAAGCTTGGATTGACCTCATTATGCTTGCGAATCACGAAGAAGTAAAGAAGCCTTATAAGAATCAGATGACGACATTTGAAAGGGGGACAGTAAGCCTAAGTTTATCAGAGTTATCTAACCGTTGGGGGTGGAGCAGACACAAAGTGCGTGATTTCCTAAATACACTCAAAACAGACGCAATGTTGGACATAAAAAGGACAGGCAAAATAACGGCTATAGTCATTGAAAATTACGCATTTTACAACGACATGAAAAACGCAAAAGGACAGAAAAAGGACGAAAAAAGGACAGTTTGCGGACAGTTTGCGGACACAAACAACAATGACAACAATGATAATAATATATATAACAACAAAAACGCGCGCGCGCGTGAGAGGTTCGTAGCACCTACAGTCGATGAAGTACGAGCCTATTGTACCGAAAGGAATAACAGCATAGACGCGCAAAGGTTTGTTGATTATTACACAGCCAACGGATGGATGGTTGGCAAGAACAAAATGAAAAACTGGCAAGCAGCGGTCAGAACATGGGAGAGACAGGGAACGGCTGAGAGTGTTCACCACCCTACAAGAACGCAGAGAAGGTTTTGCGAAACACCTGTTGCTGACGATTTAGACGATTTATTTTGAGGTGAAAAATGATTGAACAGATATCGGACAATGTTCCGAAAAGCCCAAGTGAATACATAGGCGAGGATGGAATAAAACGCTGCGCGGTATGCGGACAAGCTACCGAAACCACAATCAACATACTCGGCGAAAAACGCAAAGTTCACTGTATTTGCGATTGCCGAAAAAAAGAATTGCAAGCAGCAAGAGAAAAAGAGGAGGAAGAGGAAAAGCGACGCAATCGAGCAATTTGTTTTGGCAAATCCGCATTGAGCGAATGCAAGTTTGAAAATTCACACGACAGCGAAATGCTTAAAATCGGGAAGAGATATGCGGAGCAGTTTGATGAGTTTAAGGCTTCAGGAAAAGGGCTTCTCTTCTGCGGAACCGTCGGAACGGGAAAAAGTCATACATCGGCATGTATAGCGAATCGGCTCATAGACAACGGACACAAAGTCTTAATGACGAATTTTGCAACGATGGTTAATATCTTGCAATCGTCATTCGATGGCAGGCAAGAATACATCGACGGGCTGAATCGGTACGCACTACTGATTATCGACGATTTAGGGGCTGAAAGAGAATCAGAATACATGCAGGAACAGGTTTTTAACATAATCGATTCCCGCTATCGTTCGGGATTGCCGATGATTATCACAACAAATCTGACGACGGAAGAGATAAAAAAGGCTTCGGATATCGGCAAACGAAGAATTTATGACAGGGTTCTCGAACGCTGCCACCCGGTGGTAATGAACGGACAGTCTATCCGCAGACAGAAAGTTAAAAATGATTTTCCGCAAATGGAAATGGCATTGAAAGGAGAGGAAAAATGAAACCTATAGAACAAATCGCCCGGCATTACGGGATAGAGCCACAAAGCAGACAGGCCATTGAGGAGATGGCGGAGCTGACGCAGGCGATAACGAAATTTTGGCGATATACGGGCGACGACGCGCAGCAGCTGAAGGGCTTAAAAAACGCGATTGCCGAGGAAATCGGAGATGTCGAGATAATGCTTGAGCAGCTTAAAATCCTGTTCGGGATTGAAGAAGATGTTAGAGAGTGCAGAGCATTTAAGCTGATTCGACAGCTTGAAAGAATTGAAAAGGAGAAGGCGAAGAAATGAAAAACATTGTGCAAGTTATCCATGAAGAAGGTTACACTAAAGACAGATATTGTTTCGAGGTACCGCTTGACATCACCTTAGCAAAAGACGATGTGGTACTGGTAGCAACGAAAAACGGAAACAAAATTGCACGGTGCGTGACCAAAACCGTTATGATGTCCGACGAAATGATTGACATGATGATGTTCGGTCAGAAGGTAACGGGCAAAGTGCTTGGAAAATTTGAGTATAAGGAATTTTAGGAGGAACAAATGAATTCAGTAGTTTTGATTGGTCGCCTTACCCGCGACCCGGAAGTAAGATACACAGCCGGTACACAAATGGCGGTATGTTCGTTTACCGTTGCGATTGATAGACCTGTGAAAAAGGATGGAGAGAAGCAAGCAGACTTCCCGAGGGTGATCTGTTTCGGCAAACAGGCTGAGAACTGTGAAAGATTCCTTGCAAAGGGAAGACTGGTAGGAGTTCAAGGCAGATTGCAGACAGGAAGTTACACCAACAAGGACGGTGCGACAGTCTACACCACGGATGTCGTAGCTGACAGAGTAGAGTTTTTGGAATGGGGAGACAGACAGGGAACATGCCCGGCATATGATGAACCTATCCCGGAAGGCTTCGCGGCTGTGAATGAGATTGCACCCTTTTAGTGAAGAAAGCACAGAAGCTTTTAATTTAAGGTATAACGCACTAAAACGAACGCGAGGAGGGAAACGATGATAAACAGCAAATCCAAAGGCGCGAGGTTCGAGAGGGAGCTTGCGGGCAGACTGAGAGTTTACGGCTATAACTGCCGAAGAGGTCAGCAATACTGCGGAGCGAACGGAGACGCGGATGTGATAGGACTGCCGGGAATCCATATCGAAGCAAAAAGACAAGAGAAAATGCAGCTGTATGACTGGGTGGAGCAAGCCGAAAGAGACGCAAAGCCGGATGAACTTCCGGCGGTATTCCACAAGAAAAATAACCATGAAATTTTAGTAACAATGACATTCGATGATTGGATGATATTATACGGATTGTCCGCTCTGCGGTCAGCGGTGGAAGGAGACAGAAGATGATTAAACAATGCAAGAACTGTAGAAAAGATTTTGAAGCGTTGCGCGGACAAAGATACTGTTGCGATGAATGCCGTGAGAATTTCCACAATCCGAAAAAGCGCGAAACACATATACCCGACATCAACGAACAAGCGCGACTTCGGCGGCTGACATACGGGCAATACCAAGCGCAAAGATACATGAGGGCGAGATATGAAACGGTATAAATTCCCCAAGTACCATTGTTGGGAGATGGAGCTGGCAAACATCACCGCCTATGTAGTAGACAGCAAAATCAAAGGACTGCATTACATTGTAGACGGTGAGCAAATGGCGATGGTTCGGCACTATGACATGATAGTGTGGAATATCCAAGATATGCCGACAGAGGCGGAGAAATTTATTGAAAGAGTAAAACAAGAGATACTGGACATCTACGCAGACATTAAGAGCCTGCGTAGCATGACAGTAAAGTACGAAGAGGTAAAGCTGAATGCCTGAAAGGAGAATGAAGATGGAATTTAATTATTTGGTCGAAAAGAAACGAATGCTTAATAGTTTAGGGCGAACAGAGAAGCAATGTAATGATGTAGAATGTCCTGCATGTCCATTATCGATTGACAACAATGGTTTTGATTCTATTTGTTGTGATTTTGAAATCGAACATCCTATCGAAGCCACCAAAATTGTCCGCAAGTGGGCTGAGGAACATCCAAAAAGAACAAGGAAAGATGTGCTTTTGGAGAAGTTTCCGAATGCAATACTGGACAAAAACGGACAACCATGTGTTTGTGCGCAAATGCTTGGATTGCGTGATTATGGCAATATTTGCGAAGATAAAGAGGAGTGTTTACAGTGTTGGAACATGGAGGTAGAGGAATGAGGCTAACAAAAAGAGACGAGTTCGGAAATGCGGACATTGTCGGCGTTAATAGTGCTGACTTGCAATTAAATTTGGAATTTGACGAGTTTAACAAAGTAACGAGTGCGCTTAACAAGTTAGCGCATTATGAGGAACTACAAGAACAAGGCAGGCTGATTGAGCTGCCATGTGCTGTAGGTACTATGGTTTACTGTATACACCAAACACCTACGAAGCCTGTAATAACATGCACGAATGCAGACGAATTTATGTTGGTGCTATGTACCATTGAAGGGCGATTTGGGAAAACTGTATTTTTAACAAAAGAAGAGGCAAAGGCAGCACTAAAGGAGCGTGAGCAGGAATGAGTAAAACATACCACTACAGAGGTAAGGCATATTGTGAAGGAATGGACACTGGTAATAGACCTTGCGAGGGAGATTTGCTCGACCTTTACCTACGCTTGAAGGACGAAGGCAAAGTGGATGAAGAAACTATATACTACTTTGATTGCGAATGCTACAGCAGTCCTGAAGAACTAATTAAGGATAATCTCGAAGAATTAGGTATTGAGGCAGGTGAGCAGGAATGAGCCGCAAAACCATTAAAAAAGCAGAGCGAGAAAAAGTCTACCTGAAATACAACGGACACTGTGCCTATTGCGGCAAGAATATTGCCTACAACGATATGCAGGTAGACCATTTAGTGCCTGTAAACGGTTGGAACGAAAAAGGTACAAATGATTTCGATAATTTAATGCCTGCCTGTCGTAGGTGTAATCATTACAAACGGGCAAACAGCCTTGAAGGTTGGCGAAGGATGATTGAAGAAATACCTCAGAAGCTGGAACGCGACAGCTACATCTACAGAGTAGCATTGGACTATGGACTAATCAAACCGAAACCACACAAGATACGATTTTATTTCGAAAGGGCAGGTGAGCAGAAATGACATATGAAGCGGTAATGGATAGATGTTCAATCATCCGAGACACGCTGACATCCGGGCATTTGATAACGATTGAACCGACATTGGAAAACATTGAATGGATAACAATGTGCGCCGAGGCGGCGGAAAAGTTAACACCAAAGAAGCCATATGTTGAAGGAGATGGTTATTGCGACGGCGTATTGGTTTATGATACATGGGTTTGTCCGAATTGTGACACAGAATATGAACTGGAAACCGACACATATCAATACTGCCCGACTTGCGGACAGGCTATAGACTGGGAGGGGATAGAATGATATTTACAGCAGGGTACAGGATGTTGTTATTGAGTTTCATAATCGGATGTATATTTGATTCTAATTACCGAAAAACAAAGACATATTACTTTCAGTCAATGATTGTAATAGCTATAACTATTATTCTCATGATAAAAAAATGTAGGAGGACGGAAATGACAGAAACAGAAAAAGAAATTTTAGGTTGTAATTCAATGAAAGCAGCAATTTTGAAAGGGGCGAAACTTGGCAAGTTTGAAGATGAGAAAGAACTTGAAAAAGCTAAAAATATGGGTAATAAAGAGCTTGCAGAATATGTAAAAGCTATCGTTGGGGAGGAGGAAGAGGAAGACGATGATAGAAAAATACTATAATTTCGATGTGGATAGGTTTCTATCCGACCATGATAAAAATGTCCGACGGCTCGCAGAATTGACTGCCGAAAAGGAAGCCGCCGCCGATTCGGGCGGCATGGACTATTCGCACATTCGCGGCGCAGGAATTTCTGACCCGACCGCAGAACGGGCGCAGCGCAGGGAGCGAATCAATTTAGAAATTGACAGGCTTCAGGCTTACATAGAATCATACAACCGATTGACCGCTAATCTTGGAGCGGACGAGCTTTTAATGATTCAGTACATGGCAAGCCCAAAATCCAGTAAGAACTTTGAAGACTTAAAAAACGCCCTCGGCTACGATAAAACAGCCACTTATAACCGATTAGGCGCGTTGAGAAAAAAACTCCGTGAAATCGCCGATTATGGGGCATAGAAAGGGGATAAAATGGACAGAATAGGAGAAATAAAAAAAGACCGGTTCGGGTGGCAATCACCGATACGTATTGATTACGACGGAACAGAATTTCAAAAATTTAAAAAATATGAGGACGAGCAGGAGACGGAAGTTTACAAGGCGGTCATTCGGTACGGAATCAATGTTGACAAAGAGGAGCTGATAAAGGCATTAGCTTATGACCGGCAACAATACGAAAAGGGCTTTGCGGACGGCAGAAAAAGCACAAAGATTGACGCTATAGAAGAGATTGACCGATTGATAGAGCGACTGGAAGAACTGAAAAGCGAGCTGTAGAAAAAGCAAGGTCTATGCCTTGCTTTTTCCACTCACAGTTTCGTCACTCCATTCAAGAAGGCGCCAGCCCTTCCATTGGTAGCTTTTCCCCTTTTTTCTAGTACCTTTTTGCGTTTGTTTCATTCTAGTGAACCCATTAAATGCCTGTTCTACGGTTCCGTCGAACATTTCTTGGTGCGTTCTAATAAAATCCATTAAATTTACACATTCGTAAATGTCACCGTTCGGGGACTGAATTTTCCACGATTTCGCATTGTGGAATTTTTCCCCGGTGTGCGTTTTGATATATTCTTGTCTGCATGCATTAAAATTTTCAGTTACACTGTCGTATATGCCTATGTCGTGCTGAATTTTCTTCCACGCCAAAGCGCAGTTCTTAGAGCAACATATTTTTGTGCTAGAAGGGGAACAAGCAAAAGTTTTTCCGCATACAATGCATGTCTTATAGTTTTGCCGAAACAGTGCATAGCAGCTACGGCTACAACAATATTTGTTTTTTGTGTGGTATGACTTTCCGCATACAGGGCATGTCTTATTTTCTGTTCTATTTACGTGGTCGGATTTGTTGATATTTTGTGTTGCAGAAGATCGGGATTGATACCAGGACAAAAAATTATTTCCTAAATGCAGCTCTGCTTCTTTACGTGCTTTCACTGCATCGTAATAGGCTTTGTAATTCCCCAAAAAGTAAAGTTTTCCATTTACGGAAATGTGGGTCTGAAATTTGTTCCAGCGTTTACAAAAACTCACGCCGGTCTGTCCACTGGTGTTTGTTTTAACCTTCTTTTGCTGCCGATACTGCACGCTGTAAGAACGGTACCAGTCCAGAAACTCATCGCCCACATTCAGCTCTGCTTTTTTGCGGGCTTTCACCGCTTCTTCGTAGGTATCGAAATATCCCAATGAATATTGTTTCTTCTTCACGTTGATGTACGCTTGAAATTTATTTAATTTTTTTCTGTAGCTAACGCCTGTACGGCAACGATCTTCTGACATTATACCTCCCAATTTTCTTTCCATCCTTGTCCTTTGATATATTCTATCACTCCGTGCTTGCCCTAGTCAATCACATATCCGTTGATTCCACGGGGCGGAAAGTCATTTCTCCCATGCTTTCCGCTCAATATCCTTGCTGCACTTCCAATGCGGGTTTGCTTTCCGCATTGCTTCATAGTCTGCAAGGGCTTTGTTTCGCTCTGTACCGCTGTATTTTTCGCTTTTGGTGATTTGCTCTGTGCCATCATCGAAAACCATTGATATTGTGATGTAGTAGAACACTTTTGAATCTCGCCAGCATCTTTCCCGCCGCAGCTCACACTTTGTATAGAATCCCATCGTTGCGAGCTGTTCCATGCGTTCCGCAAGGCTTTTGCGGTACTGCTTCAACGCTGTTATGTAGTGCGTTAGTTGCGCGATGTCCTCTGCTGCTCTGCGGTCGGCAGCTAACAGGTCGGCTCCTGTTGTATAGCTTTTCGGCTCATAGGTGTATGTGGTCATGTGGTATTCGGTTACTCCGTCTTTTGTGGTTGTGTACATGTCTATTCTTCTCCTTTAGTGAATTTCTACGACTACGGTGTCGTTGCTGTATAAGCTTGTCGTAACTGCGTTACCTTCCTTGCAGATAAGCATCAAGTTTCCTGCGATGTACTGAACGCTTACGATGTTCTCAATCTTGTATTCTTCAAACTCTCCTGTTATGCTTCTGATTGTTGCTGCCATTGTCATTTTTTCCTCGCTTTCTGCCGGGCTTTTGCCCGCCCGGCGGGGCTATTTATTAAGCTAACTGCATCTGCTGCTGAAACTGGAAACTAACGCTGCCGTATGTTTCTCTGATTTCTTCCATGCTGCTTGTTTTCTTGTGGTATCTCTTGCCGTCCTCCGGGTAGTGCCATGACCACATCGTTTTTTTAGCTGACCACTTGCAGCCCAGGGCTTTCAGTTCGTCTTTGCGAGGCTTCGTATCTCCGCTGATCCATAACCAGCGACCGCATAACTCGACGTTCAGCCCCATCTTTAACAGGGCGGAAACGATGTTGATGAAGTCGTCCGGGCATTCGCTTGTGGATTCTGTCGCGGTGTAGGTTTCTTGTTCCGGCTTGTGGCTTGTGTGGATGTCCTTATACTTCTTGTGCAGGTCCGCATATTCTGCGTTAATCTGCTTCATGATGTCGTCGCTGCCGCCGGTGATGTCGCTGTGGTATTTCTTCGCTAATGCGAAATACTGCTTTTTTAATTCTTCGATTGTGTTTACATTGCTAAAATACTTCATTTTTTTACTTCCTTTCTGTTGTCAGCATACAAGTTTGTATGCCATGATTTTGAGGGTTTTAATCAACCCTCGTTTTTTAAGTGCTGAACAGCTTCCCGGAAAATCTCCGTTGTCTGTTCTCCGTTGTGCTTCCTTCGCTCGATGTAGCTTATTAGTTCGCTGTCGGTGTCCTTGCGTAAATTCACTCGATAACTTGCATAGTTTGCTTTCATCCAACGGGCTTTTACTTCGCTCGATGTTTTGCCCATTTACAGCTCCTTTTCAATTTCTGCAAGGATTTCTGTTTCTGCGTCTGCTGTCAATTCTTCGACGGTCTCGTTGTACTCTTCCCAGCTGCTATCATCCTCGACAATGTTCTGTAAATATTCTTCAGGGTTTTTTACATCACACAGGAGAACCTCGTTGTTGTCTGTTAAAACTCTTCTCGTTTCTCCGTCATCGCTGATCAACATATCATAGCCGTTAGTGCTTACAAAATATAATTTTTTCATTTCTTTCTCCTTTCAATCGCCCTTGTGGCGTTCCGCTCTTTCGTTGTACCCATACTATAGCATACAGGTTTGTAGGCTGTCAACTCCTTTTTTGAAATTTTTTAAAACTTTTTTCGCTAAAACCCGCAAACCATTGAAAAATGCGGAAATTCCGCGAACCACAAAAGCGTAAAAGTATGTTAAAATGATAGTGTGGAAAGAAAAAAGAATGATTTTCAGGCAATTTTTTTCATCTTTTTGCTCCTTTCATCAGCCCCGGAAACGGGGCAAATATCGGGAATCGGTGCAGTTGGAGAGGCACAGCAGACTGTAAATCTGTCACATATGTTTAGTAGGTTCGATTCCTACATTCCCGACCACTTCGGCAGGACCCGCAGAGCAGGCGGCCGGATAACAGCGCAGCATGTGCCGCGGACGCGGGGGGTCACTACTGCCATAGACAACCCCGGAGCGCAGGGCGGGACATGTTACCGAAACCACGCAGCCGGGGGAAACGATACCAACGCCATACCAGGCGCGCATATATAGGAACAGCCCAGGAGACGGGCAGGCATGAACGATAGGGGCACGGGCTCCGCGGTCGGGGCGATATAGTACGGAATCATCCCATAAACATTAAACAAAAACTATATTTACAATACGACAGCTTACAAGCTGTCTTTTTTCACGCGTAAAAAGGAAGGAAAGACGGGCAGATGGCGGAAGGGAAGGCAGCCTCGTATACATTCGCGCCGAGCAAAAACCACTGGCACACGACGGCGCACTATATACTGGCATACACAAACTATTCCCAAAATCGTATTTTTAGGAATAGTTGAGCATAGCACATGAAAACCATGAAACCGTTGAAATTACAACATCGTACCGCAGTACAAACAGGGCTTGCATCCCCCCACACACACGGGCGCACAGCCCCTCACACTACATATAGTGGTATGCCACCCCACACGGTGAGGGTCAGGGTGAATCGTAAACGCCCCCACTCGCGCGTGCTTGCCCCCTATACAGAGTACCCGCACCTCTGACCTTGAATCGTAAACACACCCACTATTCGAAAGCAGTCTGATTTCCAAAATTAGAAAAAAATGGGCGGGATTTTGATACAGAAAATGGAAAAAGGCAACTTTGCTCACGGGCGGGATACCCGAAAAACCGACGAAATGACCTAAAATGTAATATATTAACTGTAAAATGACGAAAAGGGGATAAAAAATGGCAGAAGAGAAAAGGGGGAGAGGCAGACCAAAAGAAGATGAATTGGTCGTAAAACCGTTTGTGCCTCATGTAAGACCTCAAATCAAAGAGAAGAACAAGGAAGCTTATGCGAAGAAAGCAATCCGCAGAGCTGACCAACTTTATAAACAGTATGCACAGCCGAGACCGAATCCGCTTAACCTTGAGGATAAGGAGTTGACCAAAGAAGCGAAAGAAATGTGGGCTTATATTTTCTCCACACGGGAAAATCTTAGCGCGGCATTTAATGCAAAGACATTCGAGAATTGCGACGAGATTTTGACCGCCTTTGAGGGGTTTTGCGCATATATCCGCAATAACAATTTTATTAAGCAATTCAAAAGACCCGACGGTGGGGATGGTGTAATGCCGATTGTACCAAATGTCACAAATCTTGCTTTGTGGCTTGGCATTTCGCGTCGCTCCATGCGTGAGCACCTTGCAAATATGTCACCGTCGCAGGAAGCGGAGTATAAGTCAATGCTTGGCGACTTGCTGTCGGACGGGGCTTTGGTCGGTGCGTATAATACTTCAAGTGCGATTTTCACACTGAAAAACCTTTGTGACTGGGCGGATAAACGCGAAGACCGAATCACAAAGGTAGAGGACACCTCTTCAATCGACGAAGCAAAGAAGAACTTAGAAGAACTCGGATATGTAAGACCTCGGTTATTAGAGGGTGGTAAAAATGAATAATGTTTTAAAGCTCTATAACGATGTTTTAAGGACGGATTATTGCGCGTATGTAAAACATACCAACAATGACTATAAAGTCAGCAAATTCCACCGTTTTTTGTGTGATACGGTGCAAGATTTTCTTGAAGAGGACACAGGACATGCATACGATATTCTGATTTTATCGACACCGCCGCAGCACGGCAAGTCTGTAACGGTGACAGAGACGCTTCCGAGTTGGTATCTTGGACGGAATCCGGAAAAGTCTGTAATTGAAATTTCTTACGGGCAAGACTTTGCGCAGCGTTTCGGACGGAGAAACCTTAGAAAAATCCAAGAATACGGCGGAGAAATCTTTGGTATTCGTATCGGCAGCCCAGCTAACGCCACGGAATTTGAACTTGAAGGACACCGCGGCGGAATGACAAGCTGCGGACTTCTTACGGGCGTAACCGGTCGTCGATGTGATCTAATGATTATTGATGACCCTGTTAAAACTCAACAAGAAGCGGATTCCGAAAGTTATCGTAACCGAGTTTTCGATGAATGGCTTTCGTCGTATAAGACAAGATTATATGCCGGGGCGAAGATAATCTTGATTATGACCCGTTGGCATGAAGATGACCTTGCAGGCAGACTGATAGAGACAGAGGAAAATGTAAAAATAGTCAATATCCCGTTAGAAGCTGAACCAAACGATATCTTAGGCCGAAAGGTAGGCGATGCGCTTTGCCCTGAAATCGGCAAAGATAATGTTTGGCTTGCCGACTTCAAGAAGTCATATACCAGTGTGAGCGGTTCGCGTGCATGGAACGCATTGTTTCAAGGACACCCGACGGGGCTTGAAGGTAACCTTATCAAGCGCGAATGGTGGCAGTATTATGATACGCTTCCCGAGATTGTCACCTGGGGAATGAGCGTTGACGCGACTTTTAAAGACGGAAAAGATAACGACTTTGTCGCAATTCAGGTATGGGGGAAAAACGGTCCTGATATGTACTTGATAGACGCGGTTCGAAATCACCTTGATATGCCGTCAACCATGCGTGAAATTATCAGACTTCGGGCAATGTACCCGAAATGCAAAACAACCTACATAGAGGACAAGGCAAATGGCTCTGCCATAATCAAATATTTGCGCACGCATATGACGGGAATTATCGCAGTCAACCCGGATGGCGGCAAGGTATCTCGTGTAAACGCCGTTATAGGCGCAATTGAAAGCGGAAACTGCTTTCTTCCGAGAAATAAACCGTTTACAGGTTCTTTTATAGACGAGTGCGCAGCTTTTCCGAACGGAAAAAATGATGACCAAGTTGACTGTATGAGCCAAATGCTGAATAAATTCATCTATTCGAGCGCGAAAATAGCGAAAGTCATAGAGGAATCACCTTTAATTCGCAATTTCCCGGGCTTGAAGAAGAAAAAGGGAAAAAATTTCGATAAAGGAGACAAAATTCATGTTATCTAACCTTACGATTTTGATTTTAGCCGTTATGACACCATTCTTGAGTGTCTTTTGTTTTATAAAAGGCTACAATATCGGCGCAAAAGAGACGAATAAGCCCGAAATAAAGCTTGAAACACCAATCGAAAAGATTGAAAAGGCAAAAGAGAAGAAAAAGACAAAAAAACGCAACGATAGACTCAATGCAATACTTGACAATATAAACAATTATCATGGCGACAGCACAGGTCAGAGGGAGATTTCGTAATGGAAAACAAAGTATACACCAAAATATGGATGATGTACCAAAAATGCAAAGATTATCTTGACAAACAGAAGATTGTCAGGAAAACGGAGCGCAACTGGAACTTCTACATAGGGAATCAATGGGTAGGGTGTAACACCGGAGGGGAAGAATTCCCGGTAATAAACTTCATTTCGCCCATTGTACGCTATAAAACGGCGATTGTCTCTCAAAATTCCATGACTGCGAAGTATTCTGACATTGAGAATAAACCCGATTTGCAGCCGATTTATGAAATATTAAATCAGAATTTCGCTAAAAACTGGGAAAAATCAAAGATGGATTCCAAAACATGGGACATCATTAAAGGCGCGGCAATACAAGGAGATTCTTATGTATTTTGGGAAGACGAAAGGACCGACATGCCGCCTAAAATCTTACCAAACACTGCGGTGCTTTTGGGAGATGAAAACATAACAGAACTTCAATCACAGCCGTTTATTATTATTCGTGAAAGACTGAGTGTGATGGATGTCAGGGAGAAAGCAAAGCAAAACGGAATCCCGAAAAAAGACATAGAACTTATCGTTGGGGATAGTGACGCAAACGCGAACAATGGCGTGTTTATGAATCAATACGAGGTTTCCAACAAGGTAACATCACTTCTTTACATGACGAAGGAAAACGGAATTGTAAAAATCGCGCGTTCAACAGCGCAATGTGTTTACGAACCTCTTCATGCTATCGAAGGTGATGTGACAGGGCTCCATTCTTACCCGATTTGTTCTATGATTTGGGAGCCTGTCCCGTATAATGCAAGAGGTGTTTCGGAAGTGGCACAGCTTATCCCGAACCAACTTGAGGTAAATAAAACCGCCGCAAGGCGCGCAATCACGATTAAATTATGCGCATTCCCAAGAATTGCATATGATTCAAGTACCGTGCAGAATCCCGAAGATTTAGACACAGTCGGAAAGCCTATAGAGGTCAGCGGCGGCGGTGCGCAGTCAATATCACAGCAAGTGGCGTATCTTAACGCAACGAACATATCAAGCGACGCGAAATACTTCCAGGATGACTTATTGCAGATGACAAAAGACCTTGCAGGTGCGAGTGATTACGCAATGGGTAATGTCAATCCAGAGCAGGCTTCCGGGCAGGCGATTATTGCGGTTCGTGATAGCGCACAAGTACCATTGAATGAGAATGTGGCAAGGTATAAGCAATTTGTCGAGGATGTCGCTTTGTTGTGGTTCGATATGTGGGTTGCCTATAATCCGAACGGAATCGAAGTAACAACCACGAATGAAAACGGAGAGAATGTTCAGAATCTTATCTCACAGGAACAGCTTCAGGAACTAAAACCAACCGTGAGAATAGATGTATCACAAGATAATCAATGGACAAAACTTTCCGAACAGCAATGGCTTGACAATATGTTTGACCGTCAGCAATTATCAATCGAAGAATATGCAGAACTGGCACCGGACAACGGCACGGTACCAAAAGGCAAGCTGAGAGCGGTTCTCGCAAAGCGGGAATCTTTAATGCAAAAGCAAGCGGCACAGAGCGGCGAAAACTTTGCACGACAAGTATTAACACTTGTATCGCAAGGTATTCCGCAGGAAAACGCAATTGCTATTGTACAACAACAATTATTTAGTCAAGAAACAGCCCCACAAGAGGCTGTTTTTTAATACACAAAAGGAGAGAAGAACATGGAACTGGATACTTTAAGTCCTCAGATTGAGGAAATCGGCGCAGAAGAACAGGAGCTCGCCGAACCTGTCACAGAAGTTGAAGATTTAGGCGCAGAAGAACAGGAGCTCGCCGAACCTGTCCGCACAGAGCAAGACGCAGCATTTGCGGAAATGCGAAGACAAAACGAAGAACTTGCACGGCAGTTAGCCGAATCACAGAGACAGTCCAAAGAGTACGAAGACGCTTTAGGGCTGTTTTTTGATGGTGAAGACAAGGCTTTGAAAGCACAAGCCTATGCAAGCGAAAGACCGTTTGAAGAAGTCAAAGCGGAAACGGAAATGCAAGCGCAACTTGCCGCACTCCAAAGTGAAAAAGAGAACTTAGAGCAACAGCTGTTAGAACAGCAGGCTCAAGCACAAATGGACGCGGATTTAGCAGAAATTCAAAAGACACATCCCGAAGTAAAGTCAATCGGAGAGCTGGGCCCTGAATACCTTGCTTTTCGGTTTAATGCGATGGGCGAAATGAGTGCGGAGCAAGCATACCAAATGCTTCTTGTCTATAAAGGCAACACCACACCCAAAAAGCCGCCCGTTGTCGGGAAAGTTTCCACGACAGAACGCCCTAAGAGTGATTATTACACTCGTGAGGAAGTGGAATCAATGTCCCCGAATGAAGTGAAAGCGAATTATGACGCAATCCGCAAATCAATGAGTAATTGGTAAAGGAGAAATAAAAATGTCATATCAGAACTTTATTCCAACCGTATGGGCGGAAGCAATTAACAGAGAATTGGAAAGAGAGCATGTTTTTATAGCAGACACGAACCGTCAGTACGAAGGTTCCGTAAGCAAGCAGGGCGATTCTGTAAGAATTCTCGGAGTAGGTAAACCAACAATCAAAACACAGGTAGGTAAGGAGATTACCTTAACTGGTGCAGAAAAGGTCGCAGACCAGTCGATTACTTTAAACATCAATCATGTTGCCACTTTTGACTATGAGGTTGACGACATCGACAAGAGACAGGCGGTCGGAGGCTTAATGGAAGCTCTTAGCAAGGAAACTTCCGAAGGACTGGCAGATGTAATGGACAAGTTTGTTGCTAATATGTCTTTAGACAAACAGGCGGTTGTATTCAACGCTGCGGCAACAACTATCACGAAGGATAACATCCTTGAAACTATCGACAGCATGCTTGTTAAGCTGTTAGAAAACGATGTTAAGAGAACTGCAAACATCACGCTTACGCTTCCACCGAAGCATATTATGCTTCTGAAGCAGGCATATGTACACCTTGATACCGATAACTCCGTAATGCTGAAAAACGGTGTTGTTGGTAAGTACAATGGTATCACCATTAAGGAATCCAACAATTGCGCAAAGGATTCTTCCGGAAACTACATGGTACAGCTTAAGACTAACAGAGCGATAGCATTTGTTAATCCGATGACGCATATTGAACCGTACAGACCGGAAAAGAAATTCTCTGACGCAGTTAAGGGCTTCATTCTTTATGACGGTATCATCGCAAGACCGAAAGAACTTATCGTAGGAAAATGGGCGTAAGGAGGTGTGAACGATGGCAAAAGTAACAATTACATCCGATAAATTAACACTTAACGACTGGAAGGCACTCACTTTTACAGCCGGAACTGCTGACGGCTTCAAAGTACCGGCTGTAAACGGTGACTGGAAAAGAGTTGTTTTAGTGCAGAATACGGACACTTCTGCAGCTATTACTGTAACTGTAAAGCAGGGTAACGGCATTCAGGGAGTAAAAGACCTTGACGCATTCTCGGTTGCAGCAGGAAAGACTGCAGCAATCAGACTTGACGACGGAAGATATAAGAATGTTTCCGGAGAAGATAAGGACTATATCCTTATTGTACCGTCTTCGACCAAAGCTTCAATGTCTGTTGTCGAATTACCGTAATGAATAGGGGGCTTTATGCCCCCACTTTTTTTAAAAGGAGAGAATTATGACATGGGGAGAATTAAAAAACCAAATACGAGATTTGGGATTTGAAGACGATTTTGCAATGCAGGAGTATGATTCTATCGTAAGAAACGCAGTCAACCATGCGATTCATATTATTAACACAACGGTAGTCATGCCGCTAAAGGCATACTTTAAAGTTGAGCTTTCGACGGATGAAGAGGAATGGAGTATGCCAGTCATTGAAGACATCACAGCAAATACTCCAACAGACTTTGAAATTCAGCTGCCACTTATTGTGCAACCTCTAATTAAACTTTTGGCAGCACATTATGTGTGGATGGACGACGATTTTTCAAAGTCAACCTATTATTACAATGAATATGACGATTTGTCGAATCAAATTAGGCAAGCGTGCCTTGCAACAACGAGAGTAAAGATAGGGCAGGGATTAAGACTATGAAATTGACTATACCGGCACAGCCGACATACAGACATATATATTACGAAAATCTGCGCGGCGCGGACTTTTCGAGAGACCGAACGGAGGTAAACGGGCGGAGAAGCCCGGATATGCTCAATCTCATTTCTGACAATGGAGGCAATCCGATTAAGCGTCTCGGATGGCGAAAAGTAACGACTTTTGAGAATAGTGGCAAGATTGAAAAAATCCTGTTACATAAAGAAAGCGTTGGTGCAGTCAAGTATGTATTAGCCGAAAAAGGAATTTTCGCTGTTTACAACAATTCAGAAGGCGTAGAAACGATTACTACGCTTGTATCATACAATACTTTAGATTGCGCAGATTTATTCCTGTATAATGATACCGTTTATGCATTTGCAAACGGGAAATTATACAAATTCAAAGACCTTGCGGCGGAAGATGTAATCGCCGCCGGGACAGCAAAAATCCCTGAGGTTTCAATATCCCGAAATCCCGACGGGAGCGGAGGTGTTTCGCTTGAAGGTGTAAACTTATTAACTCCAAAGAGAATATTTTCATTTTTGGGCAACAGCAGCGCAAAGGAATATTCCCTTGTACCGGAGAAGCTCAAAACCAACGACTTTTACAAATACATTGTAGCGGATTCTATCAAAGTTGAAGTCATGGATAAAGACGGAGAGTTTAAAGAACAAACAAAAGATACTGATTACACGATTGGCGAAATAACAGTGCTCAAGGGGAAAAATGTTCTTGGGGAAGTTACTGATTTCAATGTTTGTGCTCCTAAAATCACTTTCACAGCCGCGCATGCTCCGACGATTACAGGACAAGACAATGTCAAGATTACATTTGAAAATTTCGACGCAACAGAAGACCACAAAGAGACAGAGGGAGAAACGGAGACCATTATTTACAAAGGGCAGTACAAAGAAAATCGTGCAGACCTTTTAAAGACCTCGATCACAAAGGCTTATGGCTACTCCAAAACAGACCGTATTTTCGCAGTTGGAGGAGTAAATAAAAACCGTGTTTATTATACAGGCGTTGACGACCCAACATACTGGCCGGATAACAACTATTTTATCGCAGGGCAAGACGGAAACGATATTGTAGGACTACATGTTTATTCGTCTTATTTGGCTGTCATAAAAGGCGATACCAACACAGAAACAACGGTTTATTTGGCATACGGTCAGATTTTAAATAACGAAACCTATTTCGCTGTAAAGCCGACAATGGGCGGCGAAGGGGGAATAGCACCAAAGACTTTTGCAACTTTAGGCGACGACCCGTTATTCTTAACACGAAACGGCGTTTTTGCGATTACGAATGTCTTTGCCACAACAGATAATGTCCTAAGAAACCGTTCTTATTTCGTGGATAAAAGACTGATTGAAGAGGATAACTTAGAATCTTCTGCAGCTGTTGTATGGAGACGATATTATATCCTTTGCGTGAATGGACACTGTTATGTGTTAGACGGGCGGCAAAAGTCGACGGATAACAATAATACCACGAACTACTCATATGAGTGCTATTACTGGGAAAATGTACCCGCTACATGTTTCTTTGTGTACGAGAATGAGTTGTGGTTCGGCACCGCAGACGGATATTTGTGTAAATTTAACACAGATATTTCAGATAATACTGCATACTGCGACGATGGAACTTTGGCACTTAGCACACAGGGAGAAAAGATTATCACCGGAGGAACGGCGATTTCGTGTAGATGGTCAACGCCGCTTGACGATTATCGTATGCCACAGTATTTCAAGACACTCAATAAAAAGGGTTCTTTGCTGACATTGTTACCATATGACAAAACATCCGCAATCGTAACGCTCATTGCTGACGGAGAAAGAGAGTATCCTCTCGGAATTTTTTATGCGGACATTTTCACATGGGACCCAGTTGATTTTGACCGATTCACATTCAGTAGCAATGAAACTGCACAAGACGACTTTTTCAATAAGAAAGTAAAGAAGTACAGGCGGCTTCAAGTTATCGTTGAAAACACGGCGATTTATGAACCGTTCGGGCTTCTGAAAATAACAGAAACCTACACAGTAGGTAATTTCAGTAAGAATAGGGGGTAAAACATGGCATTATCCGAAACAAAGACACTAACCAGTGAACGGAATGCAGTATATGTTAAGTCCAATCCTGGGCGACGTCTTACCGGACCCGTAGAAGAGAACAAGAACGCATTTGACAAGTTTCCACAACTAAACATGGACAAACATAATGCGCTTGTTGACCTCTTGATTACACTGGGCATTGATTCTATTGTCGATGATTTAGATTCTCGGTATACCAAAACCGAGACGGACACTAAAATATCGACAGAGACCAACAATCTAATCGAAAAAATAGAATTCACCGCTGACGATGGGAAATTCAAGATAACGACGAAAGGCGGAAAAGAGACGGTGATTGATACCGTCCTTGAAAAGGTTCCGGCTTCGTTTGAGCTGGTAACCGAATCAGGGAAGCAATATCTTAAAGTTACAAACCAAGATGGTACATCTTCAAAGACAGATGTTTCTGCATTATTCAATGTGTATCAGTTTGAAGATTCTGACACGATAGATTTCACAGAATCACCGACCTATACAGTTACCGCAATCGTCAAAAATAATTCAATTACCTTAGACCACTTGTCACTTGCCGCGGTGTCAACTTTAGAAGGTTATGTTTCATCAGCGGCAGGGAGCGCAACTGCGGCGGCAGGGAGCGCGACAGAGGCAGAAACGAGCGCAAACAATGCAAGTACATTTGCGCAGTCCGCAAAAGGATATTCCGAATCGGCAGCAAGCTCTAAAAATGCGGCGGAGGCAAGTGCGACAGCAGCGGCGATTGCCGCACAGACCGCAAACAGCAAGGCGAATGCGGCGAACAGTTCGGCAATATCCGCCCAGTCCTACGCAGTAGGCGGCACCGGAACCCGACAGGGAGAAGATACTGATAACGCAAAATACTATTATCAGATGGCAAAAGAAGTTGTCGGCGAAGACTTCGTAACACGAAGCGAATTAACAACAGCCCTCGGCGGCAAGGTCGATAAGGAAGCAGGCAAAGGCCTCAGTACGAACGATTATAACAATACCGACAAAGGAAAAGTTGACAATCTTCCGGCGAATACGAACACGGCATTAGCAGGAAAGGTAGATAAAATCGCAGGCAAAGGTTTGTCAACAAACGATTACACTACGACGGAGAAAAACAAGGTTGCCAATCTTCCGGCGAACACAAACGCAGAGCTGAATAAAAAGGCAAATACATCCGATGTCTACAGCAAAACCGACGCAGACAACAGGTTCGCCAAAACAGTAACCTACAACGCTACAGTAGGCACAGCATGGACAGCCAAGACAGGCTATGTACAGCAGACCATCACGGTAAACGGCATTCTGGCAACAGACAACCCTATCATTGACCTTGTGGCAACCACAGCAGACTTCGAAGCACAACAGAAGGCATGGGGCAAAATCTTCAAGGTTACAACAGCAGCAAATTCAATCACGCTGTACGCGTCCGAGGCGACGGAAAAAGCAATCAGTCTGCAAATAAAGGTGGTGAGATAATGGGAGAAGCATTATTAGTTAGAAAAGGCGGCGGTGTTAAGGTGACGGTCGATGGGGTGGAGGTCGACAAGGGGATGAATTTGAAGAGTAAAACGGCGTACATTCCTATATCAGCATTGCCTTATACACTGGATTCCAGCCATGTTGTTGTCTTCAGAGGAGAGATACATATATTAGGAGGGAAAAACGGCTCAAATAGCCATTACAAGTATAATGGCAGTGAGTGGGTTTCCGTAAGCACGCTTCCGTTTCAGTTTTACGGTGGAAACGCAGTAGTTTTTGATGATAAAATACATATTTTTGGTTCGATGTCAGGCAGTTCCTACTACAAGGTACACTATACTTGGGATGGAAGCTCATGGACGAAACTTAGCAACGCACCTTATGCTATGACAGACAGTAACAAGTCGGTTGCATTAGACAATAAGATTATATGTTTTCAATCAAATTTTGCATATAAGTTTGAATCCGGAACATGGACATTGATGAAAACTTATCCATATAATGATAACCGCTATAACCCTGCAAATGTTGGCGGCACAATCTACTATTCCAAATCAGATGGAATATATACATGGAGCGAAGCAACATTAGCAGAAACAAAGGTTATAGGCCCTCTTTCCGGTTATACAGCCGGCGCTTGCTTGATTGTTGAAAAAAACGAAGCCCCGCACATTGTCATAGCTGGTAGTGTGAATTTCAACCCAATTTATAGACTTGAAGGAACGACACTTGTACAAGTGGCGAAAAATGTAATTTACATGATGCAAAGTGCTATCAATTTTAACGGTAGGATAACACTTGTCGGCTCGTCAGCAACGCCATTTTCCGAAAGATTAGACCACTGGGAAATTGCAGATGTATATGAGGAGGTATAAGAATGAATGAATTGATTTTAAGAGTAAAGTCGGGCATACCAGTAAATGGAGTTGTTGCAGTCGCAAAAGCAGGCGTTGGTACGATGGTAAGCTACAACGGTAAGATTTTATTTTGTGCAGAAGGCAAGAACGAGTGGAAAGAAATGGAGGTGTAGGAATGATAACTACAGATAAAAGATGTGATGGCAAACCTATCGCCTATGAGATTCTAAGCGACGGCTACATGATTTATTTAGACGGAAAACCGTGGATTAAGCAACGCGGGGATTACGGAAAGCCGATGGATTCGAGCAAATCCTATGAAGAGAACTGCCTGTTGCAGATTGAAGACATCACGGCAGAACCGGAAGCAAATGACATCGACACCGTATTAACGGAATTAGAGAACGAGGTGGGAATCAATGAACAGTGAACAGACAGCAAGATTAGAAGCAATCAAGGAAGCAATCAGAGCAGACAAAAAGGTGGTTGATGTTATTGAGGAAGTCGGAATCACGATTGAAGATAAACCTAGCATCGTAACACCAAGACCGGGTTTCAAGTGGGTTCCGCATCAGAGCAAAGCCGGAGGAGCAATCACATGGATTGAGGAAGCAGACCCGAACGCAGAAGGAACAGCAGACAAGCCAATCACGTTCAAGGTAGGCATGGAAGTTTATCCCAACTACTATTACACCGATGGTGTGAAAAGATATGTTTGCGTACAAGGCGGTTTCCCACCGGAAATTGCTGAAGGCGAATATTTTACAGAATTCTAAACAAAGAAAGGAGGAAAGCATGGACTGGAAAGAAAGAGTGCAGCTTGAATACAAGCAGCTGAAAGAACGCTACGACAAGCTTCATAACATGATTGTAAAGTATGAGGCAGGGACATTGGAGTTCACTCCGAATTGCCCGATTGATCTGTTAAAAGAGCAGGCAGCGGCAATGGGAAAATACCTGTATGTGCTGGAGGTCCGCGCGCAGATCGAGGGCATCGACTTGTAAAGGAAGGAGAAAAGCATGGCAAGCACAATCTATAGACAAGGGCAGACATCGTCTTCCGATGTAAAGAATATGCAGCAGGCGTTGAAAGACCAAGGGTACTATAAAGGCAGCGTAGACGGCATATGGGGGAATCAGACATCTTCTGCATTGTCTGACTTCAAAAGAAACACAGGCGGTTCGAATAGCTACGGTAACTCTTTTGGCAATGAAACAATCCGAAAGCTGTATAAGGAAACGGGAAGTTCAGGGAGTAGTTCCGGCAGTTCGTCAAGCAGGGGAAGTTCGTCAAGCAACAGAGGGAATTCATCCGGCAGTTTAACGAAAGGCGTTCTTGGTATGGTGTCGAATATTGCAAAAAACCCGACACAAGCGTCACAGGCATATCTTAAATACCTACAGTCCGGAGGGAACCCAATAGGCTCTGAAAACTTAGTTGCAGACCCTAACATTAAACAGCAATGGGATGACGCACTTGCTGCTTCACAGCAATATTATGATAATGGAATCGGACAGCTTGGAAATATATACGGTTCAGGCGCAGAACAAGCAAACTTAAATGCTGACGACATGGCAAGACAGCAGTATATTCTCTACAAGCAGAATAAGAATAGACTTGCAGAACAGCTTTCAACTAACGGAATCACAGGTGGGGCGAGTGAAACGGCATTAAACAGTATATTAAATTCGTATTCGGCTAATTTATCAGAAAATGAAGCTGCACGACAAGCTGCGCTTGCGAGCCTTAGAAATGAGTACCAAGGCGGTATGTCTGACCTTTTAGGACAATTACAGCAAAATCAGGCGAATATCAACTCGCAATACGGACAGCTCCAGCGTGAGGACTTGGCGAATCAGAGAGAACAGCTCGCCGAAGCACAGAGGTCAGCATTTGAATCTTACCTTGAGAATAAGAGTTTAAATAACACGAGTAATTGGAATGCGAGAGTTAGTGCGAACATTCAAGCGAAGAATCCGAGATTTGTATATACGGATAATAACGGCAGACTGCATTACACCAATTCTCAGACTACTGCGGCGACTGCAAAGGCTCAAGGTTACACCGTGGTAGACAGAACAAGCTATGACAAGAAAAAGTCATCGGGAAAATCCAGCAGCTCAAAATCAAGTAGTACGAAAAATTCAAATGAAATAGATATGTCTGTTTGGGATAAAACTTCGTCACCAAATAAGGAGAACAATTCCAACTCAAAATTATCGAACATCTACAAGTCAGGGGCTAATTTGGCAAAAAAACAAAAAAAACGATAGGAGCTTAGCATGGCAAAGAGAACTGACATTCCATTGCCGATAAAGGACAGCCAAGCGGCAAAATTCGGCAGCGGGATAAAGAAAAACGAAATAAAAAGCAAGAGAACTGACATTCCATTGCCGAAAAAGGACAACCAAGCGGCAAAATTCGGTGAATCTGGCCAAGGCAAAAAGAAAGCAGAGAGCAACACAAAGAAGCTACCCCAAAAGAAAGGGAGCAATGGTAACAAAATCACACAAAATAATAGTGTCAAGTCTCGAAAATTACCTAAGGCGGGGAAGGAAGCACAAAAGGAAGTATTCCGCACAAATCCCATTGCGGCAGGACTGAAAAGTTTTAATGAAACAGTCATTAACGATGTTGCTTTAGCACCCGTGAGCATACCGTATCAAATCATAAAAGGAAAAAAACTGGTTGATTTTGGGCTTGACGCAAAGACAAAAAGTGCAAAGAAAGGGGAAGCAGTTGGAAAGCTTTTGGGCGAAGTAGCAGGCTATGCGTCGGGCTATGGAGCAGCCGGAAAAGCTACATCGAAAGCGGCAAAAAAAATACTTTCTACCAAAACAGGTAAAAAAATTGTAGAAAAGGCAATATCAAGTAAGACCGGAAAAAAACTCGGCAAAGATGTTGTTGAGAAAGCTTTGAAAAGTGCAACAAGGAGTGCGGTGGCAGACGCAACCGTGGGAACAACTTTAAATCTCTCCCATGCGCGTGGCGAAGGGAAAAAGGGAAAGGAACTTGCAACAGATATTGCACAAAATGCGGCACTTGATTTTGGATTAGGTGCGGTTGGTGAGGCACTTCCGCTTGCAGGCAAAGGCTTATCAAAACTAAAAGGCAAACTGAAAGACACGCATTTAGAGACGCGTATTGTCGATGGGAAAGTGAAAAATGTGCGTGTTGAGGGTAAAGCTAACACCGCAAAAAAAGTAGCTGAAGGCGGAAATTTAAAGGTTAAGACAGGCACTCCGAGAAAAACAAAACTTCCTACAAAGAGTGAAAAAGCTGCGATAGAGAACGTGTCAACCGCAGGGAAGGTCAGAAAAACTACATCTAAAAAAGCGGCGAAAGTGAACGAATTTCATAAGGACTTAGAGCAAGAATTCGAGAGGGCTTACGGAGAAGCGCACGATAAACTTGCAGATTATGTTCGTGAATATAAGGGAAAAGGCTCTACAACGAATGTCATTCCGATAATGGAAGATAACACGGGCAGGGCTTATCGCTCAACGGTATCTAATAACGACCCATGGTATAGCAAGGCACTCAAAAAGTACGGTAGCAATTCCGCAGTAAACAAAAATGCTGACGAAATTGCCGACGAAATACTTAAAGGTGACTTGCGTTCGGCACGCGGGCAACAGGAATTTGCAGACGAATACTTGTACGAGTTAGGGCGACTTAAAGAAAGAAATCCTATTCCAATGCCTGAAAGGAGACCTAAAACAAGCGAAATCAAAGTCAAGCTAAAAGACCTCGGAGCTGATATTGCAAGACCGAATCAGACTGTAAAAGAAGCGGCGGAGAAATATGGCACATATGATGGAATAATTCCAAAATCAACAGATTATGGAAAAGTAACACAAGGTGCAAAGACTGTATACAATTCCCCCATTGCTGACAAAAAAACACAGGAAGCGATTAAGGCTAACATTGAAGAGGGCTCTTATTGGACGAGAAAGACAACAAATAAAGAAAAACTCGACCTTGCAGCTGACAAAATCAAAACAAACGGGCTTGATTTTGAAACAAAGTCTTTTGAGAACATCTTGAAAGAAGGAAAAGAAGTCCGGAGTGATGATATTGCTATGGGCTATCAGCTTGCGAGAGAACACATCAATAAAGGCAATTATGAAGCTGCACAAACTGTTTTGTCTGACGTATGCCAAATGGAGAGTGAAGCAGGAAGAACCTTGCAGGCAATGAGACTTTTTAATTCACTGTCTCCGGAAGGCAGAGTTAAGAATGTTATTCGTTCCGTCGATAACATCAAAAAAAACACAGGTGTGAATGTAAATATTAGCGACGAAATGCTCAACAGGCTTCGCAACGCATCGGAAGAAGAATTGCCGGCACTTAGAAAGCAGATAAACATTGAACTTTGGAACCAAGTGCCTGCGACGTTCTCCGAAAAACTCACAGCTTGGAGATACCTTGCCATGCTCGGAAATCCAAGAACACACATCAGAAACATTGTCGGAAACGCTTTATATGTTCCTGTGGTCAGAATGGATAATATCGTTCAGAGTGGACTGCAAAAGGCATTCAGCCGAAAACTTGAAAAAGTTGGAGCGAAAAAAACAGCTGCAATCTTAACCAATTCTTCTGATGACAGAGCGTTGAAAAAGTTTGCCGGAGAACAATTCGACAAATTGAGAAAGACGCTTGATAGTGGGAATGGAAAGTACAATGAAGAACTTCGACCATTAGAAGCAAAAGTTTTCAACAATCGTTTTTTAGAAGGAGCGAAGAAACTAAACAGTGCAGCACTGGAAGCAGAGGACCAACTGTTTATGAAGATAAACTTCGACAGTGCTTTTGCGCAGTATTGCAAGGCAAATGGTAAAAAGGTCAGTGACTTAACAGAAGAATTCATTCAGCAGGCATCGGAACATGCTTATAATGAAGCACTTCGCTCAACTTATCGAGACCCAAGCAAGCTTGCAGACGCGCTTGCGAGGTTCAGAAAAAACCTAAATGTAAAGGCAACCGACGATGCGACGATGAAAGTGGCAAAGACAGCCGGAAAGGTTGTCCTGGACTCCGCTTTACCGTTCACAAAGACACCGATAAACATATTGAGACGAGGCGTTTCTCATTCGCCGCTTGGACTTGCTAAGGGCATGTATCAGATTGTGAGGGCAAAAGACGCAATAGCATTGCAGAAAGCAATAACGCAAGTGGCGGAAGGACTTACGGGAACCGGTGTTGTTGCACTTGGCATGTATATGGGAAACAAGGGGCTTGCAAACGGTTCTCTTGGAGAATACAACAGCGAATATAAATGGAAACAGCTTTTAGGAAAGCAGGATTACGCTCTGAATATTGGTGATTATTCTATCACAATGGACTGGGCGGCTCCAATCTGTATGCCGTTCTTTGTTGGGGTAGAACTCGGAAACTCTATCTTGAAAGAGGGCGGAAATATATGGGACGGAATCGAAAGTCTTTCGCAGATTTATCAGCCTGTTTTGGAGATGTCTATGCTTTCCGGTGTGCAAAATCTGTTTGACTTCGCAAATGGAGACAGCAAAGATATTGTAAAATTCATGGGAAATGCTGCACAAAACCTTGCAAGTCAGTTTATACCAACGCTTGTAGGTCAAACTGCAAGAACGCTTGTCCCGGAAAGAAAAATCGCGCTTTCGACAGCAGAAAACAAACTGCAAAGAGACACAGAAAAGTATATTGATAAACTTGAAAACAAAATCCCAGGTTTAACAAACACAAACCAAAGTTTTGTCGATATGTTCGGAAGAACTGATAGTAAACAGTCTCCAACAGACTATCTAAAGGCAGGACTTGAAAATTTCTTGTCTCCGGCGTATGTGCAAAAGAAAGAGACAGACAGAACCGCATTAGAACTTGAAAGTCTTCGTCAAGAACTTGGAAGCGAGGGGAAAGACGTTATTCCTACCGATTACAGCTCACGCTACACTGTAAGATATGACGGTAGAGATATTCGTATGAATCCGGAGCAGTTTACAGAGTACAAGAAGATCAGAGGGCAAGAAGTTTACAAAGGGCTTTCAAGTTTAACATCGTCTTCCGAATATCAAAACATGACAACAGACGAAAAAAAAGAAGCAGTCAGAGACGTTTACGAAGCTGCAGCGGATGCCGCAAAGCGTTCAATTGTTATTTCTATGGGAGAGACAACCAAAAACGCTTACGACTACGGAGAACTGAACAAAACGCAAAAGGAACTTGTTGACAGCGGAACAATGAGCGTTAGCCAAGTGAAAGAAGCAAATCAGATATTGTCTGAAAGTGGAGCGGATTCCAGTGCAGGAAAAGCCTATGCGCTTGCAGAAAGCGGCATGAATGAAGAAGCAGTTATAGCCATGACATCGAAAACCGCTTTAGAGAAAGCAACAAAGCTTCGAGAAGCAGGGGCAACAAAGGAAGATGTGATAAACGCAGCGAGGACAATCCGAGAATCCGGTTACACAAAGAATGTCGGAAAGGCTTATGCGCTTTTAGACAGCGGACAATCTCAGAGTGTTGTCGATGTACTCGTATCTGAAAACGCAGTTGCCAGAGCTACGGCAATAAAAAGAGCAGAAATCACACCGGAAATGTTGGATAACATAGCAGAGCAAATTGACTCAAACGGAAACGGTCATTATTCAAACGATGAGCTGATAAGTTACTTGTCTAACATAAATATTAGTAAAATTCAAAAATGGGCAGTATTTGAAGCACTCAAATCAAGCTCAAAAACAAGAAATCCATTTTAGAAAGGAGAGAATATGTATAAACCAAGACTGAAAGCCCCAGCACCGAATAATGTGCTGTGGACGAAAAAAAACCCGTTCTTCAGAGCGGGGTACGGACTGCCGAATTGTACGGCTTATGTATGGGGGCGGTGGCATGAGTTAATGGGAAAAGCACCTAAATTGTCACTTAGCAATGCGGGTGACTGGTATAAGAACATCAAAGACGGCTACGAGCGAGGCGACACGCCAAGACTTGGAGCCGTTATTTGTTGGTCGAAAGTCGGCGGCGAAGCACAGGGCAAAGGGCATGTTGCTATCGTTGAGAAAATCAATCCCGACGGCTCTATTGTCATAGGAGAGAGCGGATATAAGAAATTCCGCTTCCGTACAATGACCTTAAAACCTCCGTATACCTATTTCACAGGTTATAAGCTGCAAGGATTTATTTATTGTCCTGCCGTGAAAGAGCGTACTTATGATGTTCTTTCGACGCTCAATATCAGAGCAAAGCCGTCTCTTACAGGGAAAGTGCTTGATAAACTGAAAAAGGGAGAATATGTGACAGGTATTCCGTCCGGTACATGGCTGAAAACCGAAAAGGGATATGTACGAATTAGAGGAATTAAAGAATATCTTAGGGAGATTTAGAATGAACACAACTTTAATACTCGGACTGTTCGGAGCGGTATTCGCCAGTAGTGGTTTTTGGCAGTTTTTACAGGCTAAAATGCAAAGAAAAAGCCCACTTGAGAAAGCGGTGCTTGCAATGCTTCATGACAGGCTCATGCATTTACTGGCTTGTTATATGGAAATGGACGAAATCGAACCGGAAGAGTTTGAGAATCTAACAGAATTGTTTGAAGCGTATTCACTTTTAGGCGGAAACGGAACAATTAAGCGAATGTATAACCAATTATTAAACAGTGTCAAAATAAGATAGGAGGGGAACTTATGAAAACGATTAAAGAAGCAGTAGTCGGATTGATGAAGGTTAAATCAATCGTCACAATCGCGCTCACACTCACTTTTATTTACCTTGCTGTTGTGAATCAGCTTACAGACCAATTCATGTTGATTTACACGACAGTAATCGCATTCTATTTTGGAACGCAGAAAGAACGCAAGGAGCAAAACAAGACAGAATAAGGGGGGTGTCATGTTAATATATAGCTTTACAAAGCCGGAGCTTGATTACTTACGACAGCATTGTAATTTTGTCAACAATGAAAGAGAAGTATTCGAAATGCGAAGCCGGGGCATTCCCTTGTCAGAAATTGCCGAAAGCTTACATATATCAATAGACACCGCAAGACGCATATCACAAAAAGTAAATAGAAAAATAGGGAAAATGATTTAGCCGTCCGTTTGGGCGGCTTTTTCGCATTTTTTGTGCATTTTTGTGCGATTGAGAACCGCTCTTGCAAGGCTTAAAATTAAGGCATAAGGGGGGATAAAGATATGTTTAATTCAATGTACCCAATGCCGCCTATGCAGGCAATGCAACAGCAGACACAACAGAGCATTCAATATGTAAATGGTGTGGAGAGTGCAAACGCTTATAGAGTTATGCCGAATCAGCAAGTTATGCTCATGGATTCTAATATGCCGAGATTTTACATCAAGACGGCAGACGCTTCCGGCTTTGCTACAGTCAAAGCGTATGATTTCGTAGAAGCAAAGCAGGAAAAGCCCGAAGAATATGTCAAAAGAAGCGAGTTTGAAGATTTAAAGACCTATTTATCCAAAATACTTCAAAACCCGTCCACAGGCGAAAATAAAGACGATTAGGGGGTGTCAGAATGAATCCTATATTACAAAATGCAAAAATCGGGCAAGTGCTTCCGATGGTAGGACAGATTAAACAAATGATGAGCATGATTCAAGCTGCTCAAGACCCGATGGGCGCATTCAATCAGATGTCTCAAAATGACCCAAGAATGAAAGAAATCATGGATATGGTAAAGGGGAAAAATCCGGAGCAAGTCTTTTACGACAAGTGCAAGGAAATGAATATCAATCCGGATGTGATTCTTGGTATGCTTCGATAAAATTGCAATTTTATAATAAATTAAGAAAAGGGGAATTACTATGGAAAACTACAGTTTAGCTGACATCAGCGCAGTAACAGGCAAAGAAAACACCGGCATGTTTGGCGGTGGAATGTGGATTTTTGCCCTGTTAATCTTGCTGTTAATCGGTGGCGGCGGATTCTTCGGCGGAAGAAACGGGGAAGCGGTAACAGAAGCAGGACTTTGCAATGCTATGAACTTTAACAATCTTGAAAACTCGATCGGGAGATTGAGTGACAGTTTGCAGTCTGACTACATGGGCATTCAGAACGGACTTTCCAATCTCGGATACGAAACGCTTCGCAACTTCGGCACGACACAAAGTCAGATTGCGCAGTGTTGCTGCGAAACACAGAGAGCGATTGACGGCGTAAACTACAACGGAGCAATCAATACTGCGGCAATCAATGCAAACACAACTGAACAGACGCAGAAGATTCTTGACGCTTTTACTGGAAACAGAATGGCAGAAATGCAGAATCAAATCAATCAGTTACAGCTTCAGGCGGCTTTATGCGGTATTCCAAGAACGAATCCGTATGGCTATTACATGGCACCGATTGCCTATGGTAACGCCTGTACTGGTATGACTGGAACTACTTTGGTATAACGATAGGTTAAAGAATTGGCGGGGCAACCCGCCTTTGTCTTGGAAAGGGGAAACAAATGTTAAAAGCAAATATTACAACAGCAACGACAGTGGCGGCAAATACAGATATTCCGCTTAATCTTGTCTTTAATACGAATTGCCGTACTGGAATGAACGGCAATCGTATAAAAATTAACGCCTGTGGAGCATATGACATAGAAGCATTGTTCAACATTACAGGTGTTGCAGCTGGAGACATCTCTTTGCAGATGTTTAACAACGGAGTTGCAATCCCGGACGCAGTTGTTGGCGCAACTTCGGCAGCAACCACGAATCAAATTTCATTAAATCTCACAGACATCATCCGTGCACTTAGGAACAACATTGGAACGGATATTGCGTTATCGTTCAGATTGTCCGCTGCTGCAACAATAAATAATGCGATTGTAACAGTCGAAAAGATTCAGTAAGGGGTGAGCCTATGGAATATATGGAGCTTATAAACCTTATTGCGGAGAAAAAGGAACCTGACTGGGATAAGGTGCATTATGCAATAGATGAGGGCCTGGAACGCTTAAAAAAGTATGACCCGTCATGTTATGAAGCAGTAATGAACGAAATCGGCGCAGTCGCGTATCATATCTGCGATGAAAAGGCAAAAGAGATTGTGCGGAGCATGAGACCGTACGGAGAAAAATGGTCGCAAGATGTCATCCGGGATTTTGTACGGGCGAAAGGAATTACCGAAAACTGCGTGTCGTGGTATTTAGTTATGAATATGGCGTATAACGATTACCACGACACAGCGGCGATGGTCGGCATGTCAGAGGACGCAGAATTCTATTACAGCATAGCGAACAACTTCATCAATGATATTGACGGGAAAAAGTACAAAGTCGCAAAATATTTTATTGACAGATAGCCATGATGTGACACTATGCGTGACACAAACGGCTTAAACCGTTGAAAAATAGCCGTTATATATCGCTCTCCGAAGGCATTGATTGGGGTTCGATTCCCCGAGGAGTCACCAAACTGAAAACCGCAGAATTTCAACGATTCTGCGGTTTATTCATATTTTTCAAGTGTAAAATTGTGTAAAAAAATAGGGCTATAAGGTGTTATATGGTGGCATAAGGTGTGACACTTTGTGTGACACTTTTTGATTTCTCGTACAAACTAATTTGCCTTGCGGCGGTTATTACATCTTCGTTGTCAACATGAGTGTAAATGTTGGCGGTAAGTCGGATGTCTGAATGCCCCATTAAGTATTGAGCATTTCTTACATCTACCCCGGCTTTTTTTAAATTACAGCAGTATGTATGTCGCAAATTATATGGCACAAAATCTTCAGGCAAAGGGTAAGGTTGTATAAGCTGATTGCGATAAACCTTACATCCCATAGAAATGTTCATTTCTCTCCTAAGAGTATTTAACGCTCTGTAATAAGTTGCGTCCGTATGTTTTTTCCCACTTTGCGATGGCGCGATTGGTGAGAATGGCGGGGTATCTTTTATCCTTTCATAGAATTCGTTTGGAATTGGAACAAGGCGGTCTGCGTTTTTGCTTTTTTCCCCAGTTATGTGCAAAACATTCCAACCGTCAATTTGTTTGATATCCTTACCTAACGCATTTTTCGCTTCAACAGGTCTGCAACCGCAGTAGTAGGTGAGCAAAAACACCAAAAACTTGTCATTTTTGCATACGGAAAGGAAGTGCTCTTTTTCATATGGAGTGATTTGTCTTCTCGTCTTTGTCACTCCGGAAGGATTTTCAAGTCCTTCCGCAGGATTTTCTGCTATCAAATGGTTCTCTTTTGCTTTTGAGAAAATAAATTGTAGCATTTGCCGTATGGTTTTAATCTGATAGTTCGATTTTCCTTTCTGCTTATTCAAAACTTCCACAAGTTCTAATTTTTTAATGTCTTTCAATCTTCGATTTCCAATGTATTGGAATATGCCAGCATTCATTCGTGACAAATATCTCTTTCGTGTTACTTCCTTTTGATTAGTTTTGTATGCGTCGACACACTTCAAAGCCCACTCTTTTACTGTTATATTATTTGAGAGTACGACTTTCCCCTCCTGCAAATCCCTCTGTTTATTTGCCATCTTCATAATGGCTTCTTTTTCAGTTTTTCCTCTCACTGTGTATCGCTTACCCTCATAGGTAAATGTTTTTCTGATGTAATCCATATCACCAACACCTTGAACAAGCAGTATATCCTTGCGCTCGTGCGTTTGACTTGCTTATAGAATAGCAACTTTGCCGTAAATATTGGCAACCATACCGATGATATTTTGAACCTGTTCTTGTGATATACACTGTTTGACTAACAGGCTTTGATGTAGTTTTGGTTGTTTTTTTTACTATTGTTTTGCTGACGGTTTTCCCCGATTTCCACAGGCTAGGCTTTCCGCCGAGTACAGTCCCATTCTCTTCATCGAAATATAAGGCTTGAACCTTGTAATAGTATCGTTTATTCTTTTTAATGTTTTTATCAAACGTTAGTACGCTTTTATCTTCAACATATTTTAACTCGTATGGTCCGTTTTTTGAGGTTGACCTATATATGAAATATACATTTGCTCCTTCGATCTCGTCCCAAAGAAGCCATATACAGTCCTGATCTTCGTCCGTAAATGTAATAAGTTTTGGTCTGTCTAAATCGTTTGTAGGGAAATGCTTATCGGTCCATATAACTTTTGCCGACTTGTAATTACTTAAATAGCTATAATTACTATTAGATTTGGCTTGTACTTTGTAATAATATCTCTTTCCATACTCAACATCTGAATCTAAATATGAATTATCAGACGACGAATCTAAAAAGTTGTATTCGCTGCCATTTGAGGAGCGGTATAGGTTATAGCTATCTGCGCTGTAAACACTATCCCACTCTATGTAAATACAGCTACCGTCTGCCTCAATATAAGTTATTGTCGGAATGGATAAATTAGATGCAAAAGCAGGGACTGACATTGAAAATAATATTATAGCAGATAATATTACTGTAAAAATCTTTTTCATTTTGTACCTCCTATATTTCTTAAATGGTAGCGTGTCTGATTGCTTCAATTTCGCCTATTGGCACATTACTTTCGAAATCATTATAAGCAATATGTGCTATCTCGTGCCGTAGCGTTCGTATTTGCGCTTCTTCTGACAGATTTTCATTTATGACAATAGTGTAATAATTTTCGCCATCCTCGTACCGGCAAAGCACCGCGCCGCGAAAATCGCAATCAAACGGTCTAAAAATAACTTTTACATTTTCCTCCAAGACATCACCTCATTTCAAATCTTTTAACAGATTATAAAAAGCGTCTAACCGCTCTTTAGACATTCCTTTAGCAACATCAAAGATTGCCAACAGTTCCTTGTTCTTTTGAAGCTCTATCGCTATCTTTTCAGTTTCATCATCATAAAAGTTTTTTCTTTTACTTTTGTCCCCAGTAAGTATGTATTCCGTAGAAACTCCAAAGTATTGTGAAAGCTTCTGCAATGCCTTTGCGGATGGGTTGCTATTTTTCCACTTGAACGAAGAATTTGCAGAGATTCCTATATCTTGTTCCATCTTTTTAATTGTTACCCCTTTTTCTTCACATAATTCTTTGATGATTTCTAATGCTGCCATAGTTACACTGTCCTTTCAAAAAAAACTAGAAAATTGTATAGAAAACATATTGACAACTAGACAACTTTCTAGTATACTGAAAGGGTACTAGAAAAAAGTCTAGTCAAAAACGACTTTTTCTATAAAAACTTATAAGATGTGGTGTCTATATAATAAGTCTTTTTTATAGAAAAGTCAATAATAAACTATAAGTATTTATAGTTTTAATGCAGAGGTGAGAGATGGAAAAGAGAACAAAAGAAGAGCATGCCATAGATTTAATAAAATTTGGCATGCAGTTCTGGGGAAATCCCTTAGCGCAGGAGTACATATTACTTTCTGCAAGGCAAATAGCAAAACCTGTATTCTTTCTCGGAGTATTTACAGGGATTAGTGGTACAGTGTTCGGAATATGTTTATTGAAGATTCTATTGCAATAATGATAGCTGATACACCAACGGCATATTCAAAGAATTTCTTTCGCTGATATTCTAAAAAATCTTGCAGTGAAGAAAGAGTTCTTAGGGATATACCGTCGAGATCGTCAGATGCTTCTATAAACCCAAGTTTCCCTAGCAAATCAATCGACTTTCCGACAGATTCGATTGATTTTCCAGGAAACCATCCGGCAACAGTTTCAAGCGATGTATATTTGCCAAATTCCAGTTTTCTCATAATTCTATATTTCATGTTATCACCTCAAAAGCATTATAGCACATTCTATAAGAAAGGAGAGACAATGATTTTCGAAAACATCAAGTATTACGCAAAAAAGCGTGGACTTACAGTAAAAGAAGTTGAGCGCAGAGCAGGGATTGCAGAAAACGGCTCGTACAAATGGAAAAACGACTACACACCGAGCCTCACTAGCTTGCAAAAGGTCGCTGACGTTTTAGGCGTAACGGTACAAACGCTGATTAAGGAAAGGAAAGAGTAATTAACAATTGAATATCCCTTGCATAGGCGGCTCACCCGGGGGTTTTCATCCTTTCGCCCCGTATATAAAATCTTACATCTTTCACATTTTGGAACGCCTCCTACAGTTGCAAATACCGAGCCGCCCATGCAGGGGATATGGAAAGGGAAAAAGATGGACAAGCAAGAGATGATAAGACGCATGTCGCAGCATGTGAAAGCGTCGCTAAGCGAAGACGGCGAATCCGTCAAGGGTGCTCCGCAGTTTATCACAAGAATGCAGCTTGCGGAGTACATGGGCTACCGAGACCCACACTCGGTGGACAAGTTCCTGTCGGGGCTTGAAAGGATTGCTAAACTCTACTTTATCCCCGATGTAGTAGAGAGGTTAAAGAAAGGAAGTGAGACAAGATGTTAAAGGATGAATTAGCCAAACTGGCAAAAGACTACAAAAACCTATACGACAAAGTTGACGGCTTTTGTGGGGTTGGCCATGTGAGAGGCAAGGCTTATATCCAACTTTTGGAATCGGTATTTGACAAAATGTTTTCCGATGAAACAGTTGAATATTGCGGAGATGTAGAAAATGATTCTTACGAGAAAAGGGTCAAGTATAGCGAAGTAATATTTTTGTGCCTAATAGAAAAAGAAGAATATGAGGAGCACTGTAATGAAGTATAAAGCAACAGGCGGCGGACTGCTTGGAGTGCTCAACAGGGCAAAAAAGCCTTTAATCTGCCTCACAGTATCAGCTGCCATGCTCGGAGCATACAGCTTTGCATGTGCGGACGATTTACAGACACGGCAGCTCCAGGGCGGGGGAATGACCGTCGAATACATACCGTTTGAATCTGAATATATCCATAAAATGGATAAGCTGATTGAAGCGGAGTGCATGGAGTTAGGCATTGACGAAACAACGGCAATCGCCATTGCAAGACTGGAAACCGGGCATTACACTTCCCGGCTGTTCACCGAAAGCAACAACTTCGGGGGCATGGGCGACGGAAAGAGATATTACACCTACGAAACCCCGGAGGACGGAGCAAAAGCGTTCGTCAAGATGATTAAAGCCTATGCCGACAAGGGCATGGACACACCAAGAAAAATGCAGAAGACCTACTGCCCGAATAACGAAGCATGGGCGGATATGGTAGAGGAACTGAAAGGAGAATTAAGATGATTAAATGTGAATTAAACATTAAAACGGGTCATAAGCAAGTACGCATTGCTGGCAAGCTTCCAACCATACTTACAGAACTTGAAGATTTGGTTAGAGGGTTCAGAGAAGTCATGGGAAACAACCATGTGCCGGAAGAGTTACAAGATGAACTCTTGGAAACGGCTTTTGAGAACGCGAAGCTTTCCCAAGAAGATTCTATTTTAAAAACGATGGATAAAATAGAACTCCCTGATTCTTTCAAGAAATTTGTAAAAGATTTACTTGAGAAAGATGAAGAGTAAAGAAAAAGCTCCCGAAGGAGCCCACATCAGTTAAAGTATACACCATTTTTATTTGAATGTCAAAGGAGAGAATAGATGAAAGGTTATAAAGCATTTGAGCCCGGGCTAATCTGCAGGGGCAAGCAATATGAGGAAAACGCTATCGCAACAGAGGAAAGAGCGGAGCCGTGTAATTGCGGTATTCACTTCTGTGAAAGCCCGTTTGATGTGTTAGATTATTACCCTCTGATAACAGATGAGGGAAAATTCACGGATTTCGCGGAAGTTGAAGCATTGGACAAGCCTGTAACAGACGATAAAAAGAAGTATTGCACAACCAAGTTAAAGGTTGGAGCAAAGCTGAGTTTTGCGGGATTCATCAGAGCGTGTATAGACTTCGTTTTCGAGAAAACAGTCAACAGTATGCCGGATGATAGCGGCTATTCCGCGCAGATATGCAGTAGCGGCGATTCCGCGCAGATAGGCAGTAGCGGCAATTCCGCGAAGATAGGCAGTAGCGGCTA
>ERZ1026876.199-NODE-199-length-39396-cov-5.765512_pt1 | contig 39396 bp, 29 predicted proteins | sample MGYA00380168_ERZ1026876 | MGnify/ENA primary metagenome ERZ1026876 (study PRJEB33269, sample SAMEA4719804) | human gut metagenome | biome: human-associated habitat; feature: organic feature; material: feces | place: Cameroon | collected 2013-10 ... | reverse complement strand
CTTCATGTCTGCTCCCTTCCGGTCGGATTCTTTGCATATAAACATAAAGCAATATTTTCGTTATGAACTTGTACCTTGCCAGCGAATGCGGATGCATGTTTGAGCCGAAGGCGAGTTTGCACAGGAGCATGAGCAAATAAGGCAGGTACAATTCATAGAAAATATGCGAGTTTATATGCAAAGAATCCAGCCGGAAGGGAGCAGACAAGAAGTGGGGGGGGGGTAGTGGACAGCCGAGAGGGACAGGACAAAACCTTAAATCTCATTTTTTCGGCATTATTCTCTTTTATGTTTTTCTAAAATATAGTAGAATTAATTCGTATGGGGTCATTTAAGGTCGACCCGCTGGAGGTTATGTATTTATGATTAATATTTTAGTAGTTGAAGACGAAAAGCCAATCGCCAATCTGATCAAAATGAGTCTTACAAAGGCGGGATATTCCTGTACCTGTATCTATGACGGTCTGGCTGCAGCCGATATATTAGAGGAAAATCCGTTTGACCTGGTTCTGCTCGACATCATGCTTCCGGGTGCATCCGGTTATGATGTCCTTGAATATATCAAGCCGTTAAAAATCCCTGTAATCTTTATCACAGCAAAGAATTCCTTAAACGACCGTGTTATGGGTCTGAAGATGGGAGCCGAAGATTATATCGTGAAACCATTTGAGATTGTCGAGCTTCTTGCAAGGATCGAGGTTGTACTCCGGAGATATAATAAGCTGAATACAACGATTGCCATACGTGATCTGATGATCGATACTGTCGCAATGAGCGTTACCAAAAACGGCAGGGAGATTCCTCTGACAAACAAGGAATATGAACTGCTGCTGTTATTTGCACAGAATCCGGGCGTTGCCCTCTATCGTGAAACGATCTATGAACGTATCTGGGGCGGCGACTATCCATGCGACAGCCGCACAGTTGCGCTCCATGTTCAGCGTATGCGTAAAAAGCTCGGACTGGAGGACTGCTTAAAAACCATTAACAAGATCGGATATCGTCTGGAGATCTAAAAAGGAGTTTCTATGAAATTTAAGCATAAACTGGTATTATGTATGGTTGTACTTCTGGGACTGTCCTTCGGTCTGGGAGGAACCATACTGATCCACCGATCATTCAAAACCTCGTTATCTTCCACCATCGACAGCGACCTGCTAAATTATGAGAGTATTCAGAGTACTCTGCTGATTGCTGTTGATACAAATTCTGTATCATCTTATATCGACATGTCTAATATCATCAACCAGCTTTCCGCCCAGGGCAACTCCAACCGCAAGAATATCATTCTTCGAAATTCGGATATGGAAGTCGTAAGCATCATGAATTCATCCTTTACATATAAAGAAATGAAACCATCGGATGAAAATACCTGTAATTCAATCATTTGGAGAGAAAATAATAACTACTATCTGCAATTATGCAGTTCCATGGATATCAATACAGAAAATCTGGACATCTCACAGATGGACATTGTCTATGACATCACTTCCGTGTATGCTGCTCGTGCGCAGGAACAGAATACATTCCGTCTGCTGTTGATCGCGATCTTCGTTGTCGGAAGTATCACATCCATGATCGCAGCCAGCCTGCTTACAAAGCCGTTGGAAAAATTATCATCACTTGCGCAGCATATCTCCCACGGTGATTACTCTGCCCGTCTGCACATCCACTCCGGCGATGAGATCGAGGCACTCGCAAATGATTTTAACAACATGGCAGATACTATCGAAGATAACATCTCAGAGCTTCATTTCTCTATGGAAAAACAGGAACAGTTTATGGGAAGCTTCGCACATGAATTAAAGACCCCTATGACTTCGATCATCGGTTATGCCGATCTTCTGCGAAGCCAGAATATGAGTGAAGACGAAACAAATGAAGCAGCCAACTATATCTTCTCAGAAGGAAAACGTCTGGAGAGCTTATCCTTGAAATTACTAGATCTGCTGGTCGTTAAGAATCAGGAAACTATATTGACACCGACTGATCCGGCCCTTGCGGTCAGAAATGTAATCAATGTTATGAAGCCGGAGCTGGCAAAGGAACATATCACATTAAAGTCAAGCTGCCGAAAGGGCTGCTGTATGATGGATATTGACCTCTTTCAGTCTCTGATCATCAATATCATTGATAACGCCAGAAAAGCGATCGACGACAATGGTCTTATCCATGTAGCCGGAACCGTAAGGGATGATAATTATGTAATCATTATCAAAGATAACGGACGGGGAATGCCACCGGAAGAAATCACACGAATCAGTGAAGCTTTCTACCGAATCGACAAATCCAGATCCCGTGCGCAGGGCGGCGCCGGACTCGGACTTGCTATTTGCAGCAAGATCGCAGAGATCCATCAGGCTAAGATCAAATACAAAAGTGCCGTCGGACGTGGTACGGTTGTCACTATTACATTACCAAATATAAAGGAGGCGGTACATCATGAGTAACAAAGAAAATAAAGAATCTGTCATTGCTTCCTATGAACTGACCGCTGCCCATAAGGAAGACGATGATATCTCTGAATCAGAAGTAAATGATATGATAAATGAGAGTGAAGAAGGTACTGTTCCCTCTGTCGAGCATACCGGAAAAGCACGCGGTATTCTTCATTTCCTATACAAAAATCTTCTCTGGTTTATAATATGCATTGCAATTTTTATGATCTGCATCGTTGCCTCGAATCTGTATTTTCGTATTCAGGACAGGAAAACATTGAATTCCGTATCCAACCATGAGATCAGTCCGAACAATCTCGATGTAACAAATAAACTGACACTGCTGGAGAAGATCAACATCATAAACGGAGAATGTTATTACACCGATCTGAACTTTGATTATACGGACAAGCATTCCTACAGTGAGATTCATGATATAACCGTAAATGAACTGACATCGTATTTCTCAGATTATTTTTCCTGTGATTTTACTGTAAATGGTATCTACGAGATGTATATATCCAAATATCTCGCAACCTCAGACGAAGATTCTTACCGCAGTTTTACGATATGGGTGGTTAATATCTACTATTTTGGATTTGAAATGAATTGCCTCCTGGATTATGACACAAACAAACTGATTACATTTACAATGAATCTGGATCCTAATTCCAACACTTTCTATAATGAAGGAAGTCTGGTAGAACTGGAATATTACAATGATTATATACTTCCACTGTATAACTTTTTAGGAAGCCATGTCGGTAATTCAACTACGTTCAGTGACACTTGTTTTGACACTCTATACGATATATTAGCCTCTTATTATGAGCTCAGCTTTGAGAAAGGATCCGGAAGCGGTGCAGGTATGACTCCAACAAAGATACCGGATTCTGATCTGCAGCTATTTGAAAAGCTAACAGGAACACCTCTGACCGCTCATACCTATTATACTTACACTACTGAGATCACTATGGAATTAGACGTCGATACAACAGAAGAATACAACTTTTATATGAAAAACGGATTGTTCTTCTACCAGATGAACCGATATTTTTATAATTAACAGATGCTTAATACTTCTTTATAAGAAATATGCAGAATTGATGCATTTTTTTGCAGATTATGATGCATAGAGGTTTTATAGTAACATCATCAAGACAAGGGATGGTGCTTATGGAGTATTCAAGCAAAGAACAGAACAGGAATGAGCGCAGCACTTACGCTGAGACAGAGAGGTCTTTCGCCCGCTGCAATTATCTCAAAGTTAAGTTTGGTATCTTTGCAACATGTTGTTTTATTTTGTTTGTTGCCATTTTGCTCAAAGGTACCATCCTATAATCTCTTGAGCCCCCTCATATTTCAGACTAGCTCCAGATGCGTTTCCCGGCATCTGGAGTTTTTCATTTATCATCTTCATTTACGGTCTCATCTTTCCTGTTATTTTTTTGACGCTCAATCTTATACTGCGTCTGTCTGCGCTTCGCCGCGATCCTTTTCTGTTTCTTTTCGGCTTCCCGCTCAGCCGAACGGTCAGGAAGGATCCCACCGGCTTCCAAGGCTCTCGGCCATGGTCCAAGAAATGATTTGATCGCCGCAACTTCTTCTACCGTAAAATCAGATTTCTTCGGATACCTGTCCAGTCTCTTATAAGCTTCCTGAAGCATTTCTATACAGTCTTCTCTTGTCATGAATCTGTCAGCCATAGAACTGTCTCCTCTCTGAGCAATTTGCTCTTTCTATAATAAATACCGGCTGCCACATCGTCAGATTTGTATATCCAACTTATGACAGCCGGTATCAAGATCCTGTTATGATCTTATATTATGATCCAATCATTTGCAATTCCGTATTACTTTGTCTTTACGGTCTTTACTTTACTGTAAACGCTGTAATACTTCTTGCCACCGATCTTCTTATATGATCTTACCTTCACATAATAGTTCCTACCCTTTTTCAGGTTCTTTATAACAGCACTTGTCTTCTTGCTGCTTACTGATACGCGCTTAGCGTTCTTGAATGACTTATTTGTTGCATATGTGATCTGGTAACCACTTGCACCGGAAGCCTTCTTATAAGAAACCTTGATTGCCTTGGTCTTATATGCAGCAGCCTTCTGTACAGTCGGTGTCGCAGGTACAACGATCAGGGTGATCGTTCCTGTGCCCTTCTTGTAATTAGCTGTTGCTGCGGCTGTTACTTTGATCTGTACCTTGCCCGGCTTCTTAGCTGTAACAAATCCGGACTTCTTGTTTACGGTTGCAACCTTCTTGTTGGAAGATGTGTAAGTGAGCTTGCCCTTTGCGGAAGCTTTCACCATTACATACTTGCCATATGCATATACTGTCTGCTTCTGAATTGTCTGTGCAGCTTTCTTAATTACAAATGTGCCTTCTACTGTACCTGTATAGTTACCCTTACCTGTAATAACTACCTTGGCAGTTCCTGCATTCTTGTTATTAGAATATGCTACAGAATAATCATCTGTTGATAATGCCTTGCCAGATACTGTAACCTTTACAGCCGGTTCCTGTGCCTTTCCTGTGTATGTAACACTTGGAACTGTTACAACTGTATTCTCAGCATTCAGTGTAACCTTCTGATCCGGAGTCTCTGTAGTTGGCTCTTCTGTACTTGGTTTCTCTGTTGTCGGTTCTTCTGTAGTTGAATCAGAAGTATCTTCTGTTGTCTTATCAGGATCTTCTGTATCAGCCTTTTTCTTAACAGTCAGACGAACTACTGTCTCTGCTGCTTCGTAATTTGCCGTTCCGGCTGACTTAATTGTAATATCTGTAAAGCCTGCTGCCTTTACTGTTACAAGACCAGCATCATCTACCTCAGCAACTGCCGGTGAAGAAGATGTAAATGTCAATGTACCATGTCCATCTGCCGAAAAAACAAATGGATCTGTACCTTCTGTTACTTCTATTGTCTTAGAAGCAACCTGGATCTCCTGTTTTGCCTTTACAATTTCAAATGTAACTGTCTGTGAACCTGCATATCTTCCATCGATTCCACGAATCGTTGCTGTAGCCTTTCCGACAGATACACGCTGTCCTGAAACCGTATAATCAACATCCTTTACAAGCTGATATGTGCCATCTGTGATTGTAAGTTCCGGTACGATCACCTTTCCGGTATATTCTACAGAAACAGCCGGAGCAATTGTTGCCTTGCTCAGATCTCCCATAACCGTAACCTTAAAGGAAGCTGTAGCCGCCAGATAATTGTCACTCTCCGGTGCTGTAATTGTAATAACGGCCGTTCCGATACCATTGATCTGAAGCTTGCCATCTTCTGTTACTGATACAACAGCTTCTTTATCAGATGATAATACAGGAGTTGTCTTCGCATCTGCTGCAACCTTGATATCTGTCTGCTGTCCATATACGACCTTCTGGTCTTTCGGTACATTTGTGATCTGCTGTTCTGCTTTCTTGATCTCGAAGTTTGTCTGAACCTGTCCGGAGAATTCACCCTTACCTGTTACAGTACAGGTAGCTGTTCCAGCATTCTGTGCATTTTCAAATACAACATCATAGTTTTCTTCTGTTATCAGATTACCATTTACATATACCTTTACTTCCGGTTTTAATTCTTCTCCGGTATAAACTGCATCTGCAACTACTACCTTTGTATTTGCATCTGTCAATGCCTTTTCTGTCTCTGCTGTCGCAGTGATCTTGTACCATGCAGTTCTTCCCGCTCCGGATGTTACATGACACAGCACTCCATCTGTCAGATCCATAACATCGGAAAGTCCATCAACTGTTACATAATGGGAATCCGCCTCTGTCTTGTAGCTGACTGGCAGAGCTGTAAGGTCTGTATCCTTGAATAAATCTACGTTTACAATAAATGGATCATTCTCTGTACCGGTTCCGGCAAGTTCTTCCCCATTCATCCTATAAGTAATGATCTGATTCCACTGAGCATCATATGTAGATGATACCTCAAAGTTCATCTGACTACTTCCAATTGTAAGCTCCTTCAATGTTGGCAGACCTGAATATGCAGATGCAACATCACCACCTGTAAGCTGATAGTGGAATTCTAATACATCGCCATCCTGGATCGTTGTAGCTGATAAGCCCATATTGGAGAAATCATCTTTGTTGTATGAGAACATCCATCCTGACATCGTATATTCAGCCTGAACAGTCAAGCCATTGATGGATTCCATATACGGTCCATATCCTGTATCTGTCAGAACATATGGAATGTTGTTCTCTTTTAATACCTTCTCGACAGCATCCACTGCGGTCGCTGCGTCAACTTCTACATCATCAAGGATAACACCATTTTCAGATGCGCCCTTGATTCCTGCTGTTGTTGCTGTGTAATCATATACTCCGACTTTAACATGCTTCTGATCAGCAACTGTTATCTGTAACTCTTTATAAAGATCTACAAATGCCTGATCTTCTGCTGATAACGGAGCATTTTCAAGAGCAGTGATGACCAGAGCTACACGATCCAGAGTCGCCTTATCAGCTTTCTTTGAAACCATTTCTGTTGTCAACTTCTTTACCGCTGCTATATCAGCAGGAGATACATATACTGCCTGATCCTTTGCAACTGTGCTGCTTGCCTCATCTACGCATGAATAAACACAATTAGATAACCTCATATTTGCTGACTGACCTGCAAATATTGTCTCTTCCTTTGTCTGATCGGTGCTCAGAACATCTCCGGCACTGTAACAGCCTGACATCTCTACAACTGCGTCATTTGTCGTCTTTCCTTTAAAGCATCCGGCAATTCCACCTACGTTTGTCTGACCTGATACTGTACCTGCATTATAACAACCGAGGATCCTACCGGCAGGTGCTTTTGGACTGGATTCATTATGAATACCAAGAATACCACCTACGTTATTCTTTGCTGTAATAGTTCCATAGTTAGTAGAATTCTTTATTGTAACATTTCTGTTTATCATTGCACCAAGAATACCACCTACACAGCTACCATTTTCAGCAGTGATCGTACCGTAATAGCTACAGTTTTCAATCACATTTGTACTGGTATCTGAATTTGCTCCGCAATATCCAACGATACCACCTGCATAAACATAATTTGAAGTTCCTGTAAAGGTAATATTAACCTTTGAAACACAATTTGAGATCAATACAGTTTTTCCTGCATTTTCCTTAAGCATACCTGCAATTCCACCGGCATGTGTCGCTGTACTTGCATAAATATTTCCTTCAACCGTCAGATTCTTGATCTGACCTGTTACCTGTCCAAATAATCCGGCCCCCTGAACATTGTCCACATACAGATTCTTGACTGTATGACCCTGTCCATCAAATGTTCCTGCATAACCATAACTTGAACTGTTCGGTTTGATAGGTGTCCATTTATATCCTGCAAGGTCAATATCTGCTGTCAGAACCGCATTGATCGTGTATTTTGTCTTTACTTCATTTGCAAACCAGTAAAGTTCTGCTCCGGTTCCGATCTGGTATACACCATCTGACTGCTTCGGTTCAGTCATAGTCTGTCCATCCCATGCCTGAGCATCGGCAGGTGTCAAACGGATCGTCTTTGTAATACTTTCTGTATCCGCTGGGATCTCAATCGTTCCTGTTTTATATATATATCCTGATGCACAAATAACATATGAATATGTTTTTCCTATAAATCCCTTGAAAACTCCATCCGTTACTTTTGTTTCTTTCTTATCTTCATCTAAGATCTGAATTGTATAATCTGTAACCGGTTTTTTAGTCTGACTGTCTGTTATATTCAATGTTACCGGTACGAAATCAGAAGCTACAAGCTTGAATTCTACATCCGGAAGATTACACATATAAGCGGTATGACGGCTGGCTGCCATCTGTACCGGTACACCTGTGTCATGCCGAACTGCCCGATGAGAACCGTATGGTGAACCATAAGCACTTATTGGACCTATTCCGTTTTTCAGACATCCTGTCAGACGGAATGTATCGCCTGCAAAATAAGTCGGGATCGTAACCGTAATCGTCTGTGAAGCCGGTGTTGATGCAAACATATACTGGTTTAGTTTTCCAACATATTCTGTTCCTGTTGTGTCAAAAAAGCAGATTGCTGCATCCATATTATACACACCTGCTAATTTACTGGCAGGATTGTATAAGCCATTATAAGAACACTTACCGTCTTCACTTCTTTCTCCATAGCTGATCTCAATGGAATCACCCGCTGTTAATTCATCTGCGGTTATTTCATTTCCATCTGCATCTTTATATTTGTATGATACTGCAACTTCTTTTGCACGTATCACCTGATAAGTACTGACACCATTCTTTGTAACTTTAACAATATTTGGTCCTTCTGTAAGCCCTGCGACTGTATAACTGCCATCTGAATTTCTTGTGATGTTCTTTGCAGAAAATCCGCCGTATGTCAGCTTATTGTCTATAATCTCCGGACGAAGGACAGATACGGATACTCCACTCTCCGGTGTAAATGTATACTCAGCTCCGTCTGTTCCTGCCTCATAATAAAGAACATCCAGCTGTGCATCCAGTCTGTCGCCAGTTACTTTTTCCTCTTTTTTATTTTTACCTTCATTTATGGTCATGTTGGTCTGAATAGCTGTGCCATCCTTATCAACAGTAACCACTACAACACCGGTGTTTTCAGGCCATATTGCACTAAACTTGGTATACTTCGTATATCCCTGCATATTAATCTGTGCATCGTAGGTCACAAGCAGAATTGCTGTTCCTTCGGATTTCGCCTGAATCTCCGCTATTTCTGAATGTGCTCCCGGTGTAACTGTGATCACATCATTTGATGGATTTCCATTCTCATCAATAACCGTGTAATGATAATCCGGTTCTGCACTTTTAGCATTCGAAGTACCTTCGATCGCCTGCCAGTTACGGAAACATTCCAGACTGTATGTCTCACCCTTCTTCATAGAAAGGTATCCACGTTCATCTGATGTAAGATAAATATCTGCTACATCATACTTATTCTGAGACATATCATGATATATAGTATCCGGATTAAAAGAGTCATCCCCGATATACATATCCGCCTTACTAACCATATAATCTGCATCTTTATTGGTAGAGAACCAATCCCAGTAGGTAACACCACCGGCACCTGTCACACGATAGTAATATGTAATACCACCTCCGACAGTAAATTCATATGTCTCATATCCCGGCTCTTTGGCTTCTATCTTTGTTCCCGGTTCATCTTTATAAATATAATATGTAGACAATGTTCCAAGTCTAAGTTCTGCTCCTTCCGGGAAAGTCACACTCACTTTTCTGGCTTCCGGTGCACTGATCGAATACCCATATGCCCTATTTGCTGTGAGTGTATTTGAAACTGTCTTTTCTATATAATTCTGTGCACGGTCTCCCTCAGGTGTTACAGTTACAGATACCATATCTGCATAATAAAAAGGCACTGCATACTGAGCTGCTTTCTTATCTGTTCCCGCCTGCATCAAACCAAGTGTAGCATGACGATCAACATTATTAGGAGATATTACCTTCATATTAAAAGTAAAATCTTCTCCTTCTTGCCAGAATTTTCCACTGCTGGCATCCTTATTTGTACATGAAATACCTGATAAACTATATATAGCATATGACTGCTCTGCTTCATCAGTTACAACCAGATCGATCGAACCCATATCAATCTTATCTGTACCACTCATTTTATATGCAGATAACCGATATGTACCTTCTGCAAGTTCTGTTGTATATACATAACTGCTATCCGGATCTCCAGCCGCCACTGTATTTCCATCTGCATCTGTAAGGGTCATATATGGAGCAGTAGAATTCATCTTGATCGTTACCTGTTTTGCATCGAATGCTTTGACCTTCTTTACAGCGGCTGCCACATCATCTGCTGATGCATCCAGGTCTGCCATAACTGCCTGAAGCTCTGCATTTAATGATGCATCTTTGGCAATTTCTTCTTCATTCTCTGCATATAATGTATACAGATCAGTCTTATCCTGTGTTACATAATATGCCTCATTTCCTTCAAATCCACATCCAATATCTGCTCCATAACCGGCAAGTGTAAACTGCCAACGGAGAACATTGGTATTGGCCCCGGTTCCCTGGTCTACAAGATATGCTCCTGCACTTGTGTTGCAAGATACATTATCATCTGTGATCATCCAGCCTGACCATGATGTGTAATCAAATTCTCCGAGTCCGGAACCGGTTTTGTCATCCAGCTCCAGATCATTTCCATTGTTACGTGTCTTATATGCATCCAAGAGTGTTGTTGGAACTTTTACAGTTCCTTTATCAATGCCTTTGATATTTGCCAGATAAAAGTTGCTGTCATTATAGGCACTTGATCCTGCAGGCTCTGTCTGAAGTCCTGCTTTCTTGAAAAATGCATAAGTTGCCTGTGAAACGGTCAATTTAGACAGATCAATGTCTATCCCTTCCTGTTTCCAGACGTTTCCAATCTCTTCATAAGACATACGGGTCGGTGTGATATAAAATCCCTGTCCGATCGTAAAGCCCTCAAGAGACAGCACAACATATTTTGTGCTGTAATCGGTCGTGCTTTCATCTTCTTCCGCTGCCGCAACATTCTGAATACCATAACCTGCATTTACTGCAAATGGCACGAATAAAACTGCGCACGCAAATAAAAACGAAAGCACCAGTGTCCTGATTCGTTTCATTTCGTAGATTCCTTTCTTTATAAATATGTAATTGTTGGTTCTAAGCAGGGGAATAATATTCTTCATCATCTGCTTTTCCCACGCCCAAAAGCTGTATAGGCAATAATGTCTTACTGCCCATCTCCGCCGAACTGGTCCTGTCTTATACAGGTGGCGGAAAAATCTCATGAAATCTGCGGGTATTCTGACTGAAAGGCTGATGCCTTAACACAGTAATGGCGGTTGCACCGGATTCTCACCGAATTTCCCCCTGATCAGATGCGAAAAAGACTGCATCCGAGCAGATTCTGCCACTATGAAATTTACATGCTTTATCTTAATTCCTGCCTTGCCAAATGTCAACAAATATCCTGTTATTTGCGTTATATTGTCATGTACTCCCTATTCTATGCATAGATATGAATAACAGCGTATCCCGGGTGATTTCCATGAAGCCAGCAAATGCCTCTATCCTAAGAAAAATCAATCGCAAGCTTGTATTCGGCCTGATCTTCTTCTGTTCCTTATCGGTTCTCCTGCTTTTCTATTATAAGCCGGATACTTCTGCCGATACAGATAATCAGTCAGTGCCGGTTCCCGAAGTAGTTCCTGATACTTCAGAGACAAATGATACGTCATCCAAATATGTCATTACTCTTGACCCTGGACACGGCGGCTATGATCCGGGAAAGATCGGGGTAGATGACTCTCCGGAAAAAAATATCAATCTACGTATCACCCTTGCCTTAAAACAGAAGCTGTCCGACATGGGCTTTATCGTCTATATGACCAGAGAGGATGACAGTTCCCTGAATACCGAAGCAACAGGAACGATGAAAAACTCAGACTTGAACCATCGTATTCAGATTGTTGCAGATCATCAGTCTGACCTGTTCATCAGTATCCACCAAAACAGTTTCACCGATCCTTCAGTACATGGTGCTCAGGTTTTCTATTTTACAGGCTCAAAACAAGGGAAGCTGCTCGCCGAAAGTATCCACGGCTCGATTCAAGCCAATATCGATCCTGATAATGAAAGACCTGTAAAAGGAAATGCCGAATACATGATCCTGAAAAAAAGCCCCTGTCCTGCCGTCATTGTTGAGTGTGGCTTCTTAAGTAACCCGGATGAATGTAAGGCACTTACTTCTGCCGATTATCAGGATGCCATGGCCGCGGCGATAGCGGAAGGCATCTGGTATTTTATAACAGAATACGGTGATACACTGACAGAATAGAAAAAGGCAGGGACACCTTATATGCGCCCTGCCTTCAATTATTTTGTGCATGGTCATATCAGCAAATTTTTCTTTTTGTAATCTTCTACAAATTATCTGCTGATATCTATTTTGATTTATTTGGTTAAAGTTTCTTTCTTATATGGAAAATTGACTCTGTCTGCCCACCGATTCCCATGTGCATTCTTACATAATCAAACTGTGATGTGTGAATATTAATCATATCATGGACAACCCCTTTGGGCATGAACAGTATTTGTCATATACAGATCATTAAACGGATATTCACAGGCATAAAAAATCCACCTGTGCCGAACCACATGAAAGGTTCATAAGATGTCTGTATTTATATTACCCTATCTGAAGCCGTTTGCCAACCCATTTTTTAAAATTGCGGTCAAACCGCAGTCAAATATATGAATTATGAACCCAATCTCCTTTTATTACATAATTTATACTGTGGGTATATCTTTATTCATTACACACAGATTTTTTATAAATTATTTCATATTTTTTCACATTATACCCTATTTACTTGTCCGTCAAATATGGTAAACTATAGGTGCGTTTTAATACACAATTGCATGACTTGTTTTCTACCCATCCGGGTAACTATCAGAAATGGGGTGATCCTATTGAAAATTGAACGCTTAAGTGAAAATCAGATCAGATGCACATTGAATAAAGCAGATTTAGCAGACAAACAATTAAAAATATCCGAACTCGCATATGGTTCTCCAAAGGCAAAGGAGCTGTTTCGCGAAATGATGCAGCAAGCATCCAACGAACTCGGATTTGAAGTTGATGATATACCTCTGATGATCGAGGCCATCCCAATCTCATCAGAATGCCTTATATTGATCGTAACCAAGGTTGAGGATCCGGAGGAATTAGATACCAGATTCTCAAGGTTCACAAAAGATACGGATGCCGATGATACTGACTATGACGACGAAGAAGATGATTACGATGACGAAGATCTTACTTTTTCCTCAGATGACGACGATAACGTCATATCCGGTCAGATCAATATCGGAATCAACGGAGATTCTTCTCAGGTACCGGAAGCAATCTTTAATGCTCTGGAAGGCTTCGTAAACAGCTTATCAAGTATCGCAGGTAATAATGCAGAGATTACAACGAATTTTGATACCCCTGCATCCACTCCTGAATCAAAGGAAGAAGAAACACAGAAAGCCTTGACAAGACTGATCGTGTTTGATTCACTGAATACTGCGATCCAAGCCTCCAAACAGATTGCCGGCTTTTATTTCAGTACCAACACATTATATAAGAATCCGGTAGATAAGCGTTTCTATCTTTTGTTCACAAACGACCAGAATACCATACCGGAATTCAATCGTGTCTGCTATATACTCGGTGAATACGGTTCATCGCAAAAGATGACTTCAGCGACACCTTATCATTTCAAGGAACATTATAAGATGGTTATTGAAGATGAGGCAGTACAGACATTGTCTGCTCTATAAATATTTATTCATGGGAAGGTTGATTCCTGTATATTTTTACAATTAAAAAGATTCAGATACAGCATTTTCTGTTACATCCGAATTTCTGTACAAAAAAAGAACCATTCCTGTCAATACTCTTCCGGGAATGGTTTCTTTTTTACAGATCTGCTGCTCGGGCTGTTACAAATCACTATGCCTGCTGTTCCTCTTTCTTTGCAAGATAATCATTAATCTCAACTTCCAGCTCTGTAGCATCTAAACCGTGAACGGCTGCTGCTTCCTCTAATGTCTCTCCTGCTGCTGCAAGGCATCCGATACAATGCATACCTGCCGCCATGAGAATTGCAGCATTTCCTGCATCTACTGCTAAAATATCATTTATAAGCATATCTTTACTGATCTTTGCCATGTGGATATTTCCTCCTGTTTCCTGTATTCTTCATTGATTTTATGACATTTTTCGATTCCAAAAATATCTTCATTATTATAGTATACACAATTTTAATTGTCTATCCTTTTATATGAAAAAAAGCTAGGCAAACTCAAGTTAGCACAGACTAATTTTTAACAAATCACTTCATTTCACTTGATATAAAAAACTTTTTGATTTAGAATAGGTAACGAGATGTGATTATTATTACTAAAAGGAGGACAATCATATGGCATTCGTAATTGGTGATTCATGTATCGGTTGTGGTTCATGTGCAGGTTCATGCCCAGTTGGAGCTATTAGCGATAACGGTGGTGTTTTCGTTATTGATGGTTCACAGTGCATTTCATGTGGCGCATGTGCAGGTTCATGTCCTGTTGGAACAATTTCAGAGGAGTAATCCACACAGAACGTTGTTATCATAATATAGAAAAGCTGCCGGAATCGGCAGCTTTTCTTTTTATTTTATATACGGCAGAACTCAAACCTTTTGTGTAATGTCTTTGACCCCTTCTGTATATCTTTTCAATTCTACTCCTGAACATAGGAATAAAGTTCATTATTTCCCTTACTCATAGAGGCTTCATATTCTTTTCTTGACACCCGCACTTCTTCATCCAGTACAGGATCATAGTATCTGACCGCCTCACTGTTATAGCTGACGATCAATACATACCTTCCGTCATTTATCCTGCTGATAACCGGAATACCCCTGCCGATATATCCAAATACAAGATCTAATGAGATACCGGAGATATCTGCACCCGGATATTTACCAAGTGCGGTGAGTGTCTCTACCGGATCTGTATACGATGTCTTCATCTCATCGTATGTCAGATCTGTAACGCCTTCATAGATCAGTGTCATATAAACGCAATCCCAAATGGAAGCTTCCACACTTTTTGAGCTCTGATGATAGATTGACGATGCAATCGTATTATACTCCTGTGTCTCCGACTGTCTATATACGACTTCGCCATCTTTGGATACTACGATACCCGATATCTTTGTTGCCCGATTGATTGCATCTCCTGCCTTATCATAAATACCTGTCAGTCCCAGATTATCATATACCATATATCCTGCATACTCATCTTCTACTGTAATAAGCATATCCGAGGAACGATTCGTTACAGTATTCTTCGTTATATTCAGATATGGTACATATGTCAGATAAATATTCGCCGGAACCGTAAAATAAAGTTTTGATATACCAGCGGATGAACTTCTTGTCGCAGTCTGTATTCTTGCTACAGCATCATCTTCTTTGAATGTAATAAAATCATCGTCTGTCTGCTTGAAGCTCTCACCCGACTTCACGCCTCTGGTCATATAGATCAGATTATCCTCGATACGAACATCTACAATATAATTATCGCCCTTTTCGTACTCTTTGATCTGTTCTCCATTTTCATCCACAATAAACAATTTATAAGACGGTATCTTGCTGTATACAGATTCTGCCAGTCCCGCCTTTGCAAATGATTCCTGATCCAACTGCATAGAATTATCTGCCACATCACAGATTCCATAAATCATATCTGAATTCTTAAAGCCATAACATATCAGACTCTTACCTGCACCGGAATCAAAAGTATATGTCTGTCCGGTTTTCAGATTCACCATCGTAAGAACAGAATTATCCGTACTGTTATCAGAACTATCATATGCGATCACTTCCATATTATCTGATACATATACATGATCGAGTGATACCTGATCTATAAAATAAGATAACTGTTTCTGAGCCACATTAATGCAATTCACTTTATTTCCAAGCATAAAATAAAAGTTAGTACCATCATAATAGGTAAGTCTGGATACTTCATCCTTCATTGCTGCATATGGCTCATTGCATTCAGCAAATACCAGTTCAGTCACTTCCATAGTTGCAGCATCATAAGAACACAGACTGATTCCAAGCTTTCCTTCATGTGCGCCACGGTTCATATAGCCATATACCGCAAACTTGATATTTCCATCATCATCCATCGATATAATGTTAATATCATAGTGATCATATGTGTTTCGAACATTCTCCACATCATCCATCCAGAAACCAAAGACCATAGATATCTGATTTTCAGAATAATTATACAGCCACAATTGTCCATTTCTTACAAATGCGATTTTCTTATTATCTGAACTGTATTTGTAGTCTAATTTCTTATCCAGAACAATACCGATCTCATAGACATTATTCTTATTATCGACACCGGTTCTGTTGAAATATTCATCCACATACCGGTCAAAGTTCATAACCGAGATCGTACCCTCATCAGCAGATACTTCACCATCTCCGGAACCTGTATCTCCGGTTGAGTCCTCTGCTCCGGCACCAGTCATATCACCGGTTTTCTCACCGACTGTCGTGTCATCCGGCTGCGGTTCTTTGTAGCTCACACGATAGTATTCTCGGATAGAATAATAATCTGCTTCTCCATTTGAATCCTCTGTCATCGTTACATAATCTAATTCGATCACAGCATAATTTACATCAATCTCTTTAATCTGTGGAATGATCGATGTAATACGAATCGGGTTCATTCCGCTCCAGATCAGATCCTTATAACTGCTATTCAGATTCATATGTCCCATGGATTCGCTATCATCATCCTGCCCTTTATACGCCTGCATATACGGATAGATCAGGGATGCTTCTTCATAAGTATCAAACTCAAATGTTGCAGCATTGAATTTCTGTACAAAATCAAGCAGCTTGTCTGCGTGATAATTGTCATTGATCACAATTCTTGTATAATATCGAACCGTTTCTTCATCCTTTCCGTCAAGCTTGAATACAAGCATATATTCTGTATCCGGCTTTATGTCCATACGAATCTCGATATCAAACATCTGATAGCCGTTTTCCTCCCCATCCGATTCAAGATCACCATTCTCGATCAACGAGTCACCCGATATTGATCGAAGCTCATAACTGTAATCTTTTGCATAACCATTCTTATCATCTACCGCAAGCCGCACCTTCTTATCATCTGTAACCGGGGTAATGCAGTCTCTGAACAGAGTGGTATCAACTACCGTTGTATAACCATGAAGGCAGTTAATATATCTGCCCTCATAGTCTACATATACTAAAGGCAATGTGGCATTCTCCATTTCCATTGCCAGATTCTTATATTGTCTATTCTGAAATTTATCAACTAAAAAAATAGTAATCACAAAGAAAACTGCCATTACTATTATTCTCATAATAAGTGTTCCTATTTTCTTCACAGGTAAAATCGTCTCCTACATCTTCTGTAGCGCTCCCGCCTACAGTAAAATTCATTACAGATCAATGTTTCTATCAAATTACGCATCATGCAGTTACCACAACCATTTCCCCTCGGTACATACGGAGGTTCTGATGGTGCCGCTTCCATATCCAAGTGGATATCAACATCCCGATCGGGAAGTTCCGCATAGACATCTCTTGCTATTTTACGGATAACCTCTGCATCCGGATATTCCGCAAACATCGGACTTCCGGCATATTCCAATTTATCACATTCTTCTTCTACCATTGCACTGATGCGCCGTACCCGTTCCGGGTACATTTCTTTCAGATATGCCCAGTCCTTTTCCGCGCGGCTGAGATCTTCATTTGGATCATCCGGTAGGAGCAGACCTGACATACCTCTTGTCAGACTATATACATTTCCATTCTTTATCAATCCTCTTATATTCGTGTCCTTACCGTCATATGGAATGTATTTGAATTCGTTCTGCATACAAATCTCCCTGTCTGCAATCTTAATTACTATTAGTATATATGCAGACAGAGAGACTTATGTTACTGAAAAACTGTTTTTCTCTGAATTTAATCGCCAAATGAGATTCCAAGCGTTTTTGCCGCCAGTACAGTATCGTCATCCGGAGATACATATTTGAGTTTTCCTGCTGATTCTGATAATGGAATAGCAGTTACCTTATTATCCTTGAATACAACGAGCTTTCCGAAATCCTTTGCCTTGATCAGCTCCGCAGCCTTTGCACCGAATCTGGATGAGATCACTCTATCATATGGACATGGGCTTCCACCTCTCTGTGTATGGCCTGGAATCGCAATACGGATATCCTGTGTTGTGAACTCCTTGAGCTTGTCTGCCATCTCATATGCAACAGACGGATATGGAGAATTTGCGATTACTTCCTTTCTCTTTTTCTTTGGGAGCTCGGCAATCTCTTTGGAGATTGCTCCTTCTGCTACTGCAACGATAGTAAAGCCTTTATTGTTCTTCGTTCTCTTATCGATTGCTTCATATACTTTCTTGATATCATATGGGATCTCAGGGATCAGGATAACATCTGCACCACCTGCAATGCCTGCATGTAATGTGATCCATCCAACCTTGTGACCCATAATTTCTACAATAAAGATACGATTATGGGATGCTGCTGTCGTATGAATACAGTCAATCGTCTGTGTTGCCACATCAACAGCACTCTGGAAACCAAATGTCATATCGGTTCCCCAAAGATCGTTATCGATCGTCTTTGGAAGACCGATTACATTTAAGCCTTCCTCGCTTAACAGATTTGCTGTCTTCTGCGAACCATTTCCTCCTAATACACACAGACAATCCAGCTTCAGCTTCTTGTATGTGTCCTTCATGGATTTCACCTTATCAAGACCATCCTCTGTCGGTTCTCCCATAAGTTTAAATGGCTGTCTGGAACTACCAAGAATCGTTCCACCCTTTGTCATAATGCCTGAGAAATCATCCGGCTTCATCTTGATATACTGTGCTCTCATCAAGCCCTTATATCCATTCAGGAAACCATAAATCTCTACTTCATCAAACAACTCGTACAATCCCTTTGCTACACCACGCATGGTTGCATTCAGTGCCTGACAATCGCCGCCACTGGTAAGTAATCCAACTCGCAACATTCCTAAACACCTCTTTCTTCTTTTATATGTAAAACATTATTTAATTGTCCCTATAAATATACCCTGCCTTCTAATGCCCGAAGAAGCGTCACTTCATCAATGCATTCCAGATCTCCGCCTACCGGTACACCACTGGCTATCCTGCTCACTTTGATGCCTGCCGGCTTGACCAGCTTCGATATATACATCGCCGTTGCTTCACCTTCCGGTCCTGATCCTGTTGCAATGATCAGTTCATCTACATCTCCCTGTAACCGCTTCATTAATTCTGCGATCTTAATGTCCGCCGGTCCGATTCCCAGAGACGGATTGATCACTCCATGCAGTACATGATACACACCATCATACTGATTCGTTCGTTCATATGCTGCCAGATCCCTCGGAGTCTCAACAACCATGATCACCTTATGGTTTCGATTTGCCGATCTACAGATCGGACAGAGATCACTGTCGGTAATCGTATAACAGTTATTGCAGTATCTTATCTTCTTCTTTGCATTTACGATCGAATCTGCCAGTGCCTGCGCACGTTCCTCCGGCATACTGATTATATGGAATGCCAGTCTCTGTGCTGTCTTTGCTCCGATACCCGGAAGTCTGCCAAGTTCTTCGATCAGACGGTTTACTTCACCACCATATATATCCATTAGAACGGTAAGCCTCCAAGACCCATACCGCCGGAAATCTTATTCATATTCTCCTGATAATCTTCATCCTGCATACGGAATGCTTCATTTACAGCAGAAATGATCAGATCCTCTAATGTCTCGATATCATCAGGATCAACAACTTCAGGATCCAGCTTGATCTCCATTAATTCCTTCTTACCGGAAACCTTTGCTGTAACAACTCCGCCACCTACAGAAGATTCATATATCTTATCTTCTAATTCCTTGGTAGTTGTCTCCATCTGTTTCTGCATTCTCTGTGCCTGTTTCATTAAGTTGTTCATGTTACCAGGCATCATACCCATATTATAGCCGCCTCTTTTAGCCATTTTATATGTCCTCCTTGATTCTTAACTCTTTTTTATGTTTTTATTCATACTGAATAGCAAAATTGATTTTCGTCAGATCATTCGCCTCGATCTCCTGTGCTGCATCACTGTTCTTTGAGACAACCTTCAACTCGATCTTTACCTGTCTTCCGGTCACTTTCTCTATATGCTCCCGTAATGCTGCCATTCGTTCTTTTCCTTCAAAATAAGCGATTGCCTGCTTATTATCTTCATTCTGGACATATGCCAGATACAGACCATCCTTGGCTTCATTAATATTGATCCTTGCTTTCTCCAGAAATTTCTTCGTGATATTCTGATATCCATCCATGATGATATCCCATTGCTCTACGAACTCTCTTAATTCATTATAATTCGCTTCCGGCAGTTCTTTCTTCAGCTGTTCTGACAGTTTCTTCGATGCAGCATCTATATCTGCTTCTCCCATTGCAGGTGCATTTCCTATCTGCATTCCTTCCTGCTTCAGTCTTGTGCAGATCTGATCCAGCAATTCCTGTGATACTGCTCCGGCACCCTGCACTGTTGCTCCTGCCGACGCTGTAACACCTTCTGATACCGAGCTTCCTATACCATTGTTCCCGGCAACCACTAATCCGGCAGCTCCACTCTCTAACTTCTGTTCCAGAACTCGAACCCGGTCAAGCAGCGCACTGTAATCTGTCTCCATCTCCGGTTTGCATAATTTGATCACTGCAAGCTCCAGAACGATACGCTTCTGAACCGCATATTTGATATTTGCCGATGTATCCGAGAATATATTGATATAACGAATGAGTGCATCCGTATCGATCTGTGCTGCAAGCTGTCTTAACCGCTCCAGATTCTCTGCTGACATATCAAGCTTCTGATCTGCCTCCGGTGAAACCTTCACCAACAGTACATTTCGAAGAAACCATGTGAATTCCGAAACGAACCGGGACAACTCACGCCCCTGCCATACGACCTCATCTACCAGATCGATCGCACCGACAACATCGAGCTTTATCACACAGTCAAGCAATCTGGCAAATACATCAATATCGACTGCACCAATCGTATCCAGAACATTCTCGTATGTCAGTTCTTTACCTATATTAAAGGCTATACACTGATCCAGAATACTAAGTGCATCTCGCATAGAGCCATCCGCCGCTTTGGCGATATAATCAACTGCTTTCTTCTCAGCTTCGATCTGCTCTCTGCCAAGCAGCTCCATCAGACGATCACTGATCGTTTCTACTGAAATCCTACGAAATTCATACTTCTGACATCTTGATGATATCGTAATCGGAATCTTATGTGATTCTGTTGTTGCCAATATAAAGATGACATAAGCCGGTGGTTCTTCCAACGTCTTTAACAGAGCATTAAACGCTCCCTGTGTCAACATATGAACCTCATCGATAATGTATACCTTATATTTTCCTTCCGATGGCGAATACTGAACTTCCTCTCGGATCTGTCTGATATTGTCTACACCATTGTTAGATGCCGCATCGATCTCGATCACATTCATGGATGATCCATCGGCGATTGCACGACATGCCGCACACTCATTACATGGACTACCATTTATCGGGTGCTCACAGTTTACTGCCTTTGCAAATAACTTAGCTATGGATGTCTTTCCGGTTCCTCTGGTTCCACAGAACAGAAATGCATGTCCGATCCTGTTATTTATGATCTGATTCTTTAGTGTTGTTACAACATGATCCTGACCCTTGACTTCTTCAAAAGTATCCGGTCTCCATTTACGATATAATGCCATATAAGACATGACGATTTCCTCCAAAATACAACTAAAGATATTATATCCGAAATGGTGATTGATAGCAATTATTAGTTTTCAAGGTGCTGGGCTTTTTCTATCCTATTTATTTTCGTTTCTTATTTCCGTTTCTACAGATCAATAATATCATGGCTGCCAAAAGAGCAGCTCCTGCTCCGATACAGGCAATCAATAAGAGGCTGGTCTGATCACCTGTCTTCGGGGTTCCTGATTCATGTATCTGTTCGGTCGTCTGAGTCGTCAATTCTGCAGTAAGCTCTTCCGTATCTTCAGTGGTTGCTTCCGTGGTATTCTCAGTTGTTATTTCGGTGCTGTTTTCGGTTGTAATTTCAGTACTGTTCTCCGTCGTTACCTCTGTACTGTTTTCGGTTGTCGTCTCGGTTGTATCCTCGGTCGTTGTCTCGGTTGTATCCTCGGTTGTCGTCTCCGTCGTTGTTTCTACTGAAAGTATCGTCTGTCTTACTTTTTCTTCCGGATGCTCCGGTGTAAGGTGCTTATAATATATTACAGGATCAAGCGCAAAGCCTTCCGATTCCTTCACCTCCACAACCGCATACCATCCAAACGGAAGTCCTGAAAATACGCATTCTTCCTGATCTGCTGAAATCGCAACCAGACTATCATCCGGCATACGAAATTGATTTTCCACACCACAGGAATTTAAAATCTCCGGAATTCCAATTGCTGTCAATGTCTCATTATTCGTCTGTTGTCTGAGTTTCGTCGTAAAGGTTCCGACTTTATACCGTTCATCATACGGCTGATCTTTGCCGGTTACCATATATACCTCATATACCGCACCCTCAAGTGAGAAACGGGTATCATGGTCTGTTATCTCCGGAGCTTCGCTTACTTTTTCAAGCCTTAATTCTCCGGTCTTAGCCGTATCCGCTACGGTTATCTCATACCGATAACTGCCCTCATCGTTTGAATCACGATTCTCTAAGGACATATCTACTTTTTGAGGTGTCAGATTTTTCTCAAAATATGCATTTCCCGAAATTTCGACCAGATAATAGATACCAGCCGGTAGTCCGTCTAATGTATATTCATCCTTCCTCGTAAGAGCAATCGTTGCTCCGTCGGTCGGGGCAAATCCTTTATTTATATCTGTCACCTTGCCCTTTCCATCCTCCTGTATCTCAAATTCTCCTGCATATCGAGCATCCTCCACAGAGCAACCTCCTGTCGCATCCGCCATATATAAACGATAACGGATTCCTGCAAAAGAATACTCGGATGAGTGTGCGGCATATAACTGATCGGTCGTTTTATTCACCGATAAATTAATCTTAGAATTATGAACCTGAAATTCGTACTCCGAACTTTGCGTTGTAATCTCATGATAAACAGCTTGTGCCGGACGGAATCCCCGTTCCGTTGCACTCACAGCATCCTCCACCAGCACATACCAGCCAAGCGGAAGATCATAAATATCCCGACATAATGACCGGTCAATGTCTTCACCCTTATAATCACTCTTTATTCCAAGTGTTATTGCCTCAGATGTCAGACTGACAGGTATTCCTTTTCCCTGTGCATTTACCATATACTCGCCTATTAATATAGAACTTCCTTCTGCATCGTAGGCAGTCTTATCATTCGGAACTTTATATAGTCTGAATCGAACTCCCTTCGTCTGTGATATATCTCCAAAATATGTCTTTATCAGGCGCAATTTTCCCTTTTCCATATCTTCGCTGACAGATGCATCCACCTGAAATGTGCTGTTCTTTTTTAATGTAAAACTCTTAACTTCCGAATCAACCCGATAGCCTGTATGAACGATTCCCGCGGTATCGTATGGATAGACATTTGCATCCAGATAGCCATAGGTATTTCCTTTTGCCGCATACCATCTCGCTTTACCGTCTCCGGTATAAACGGTATCCCGTTCTCTGTAATAATAAGTATACGAACTGTCCTTTTCCAGATTCAACTTTGTCCAGTAGTATATGCATGGCGTATATTTATACTTTGTTATATAGTGTTGTCTTGCCGCTTCACTGTCAAATACTACATTTGCACCATCCTTATCCTGATATGCCTTTCCATCATAAGATACAACTATGTTTGAACCCGCTTTGTCCGTACAAGCTTTGTCAGAATAGACAGTATAGCGGATTCCTGCCATATTATAATAAGGTTCATCTGACGGAAGCCTGACGGCTGCCGGATTTACCGGATTCTTTTCTACTGTAAATGAACCATCTGTCAGACTTTTTCCCCAGTCAACAGTCATCGCAAATGTATATTCATATAAAACACCTGCAAAGCACGACTGAATCTTTTTATTATCCGGCACTACCGCATATGTAGTAAATCCATACTTCTCAGCTGCTGTCTTTGCTATCTTAGTGTTTCCCGACGTCTGAATATCTGCTGTAAACAGGAATCGATCTCCCGCTTTTAACCGCACTGTACTTCCACCTGTACAGGCTTTCCATTTGCTGTCTTTTACCGTATCATTCCATGTCACACATATCCAGAATGTCACGCCCTGACCGGAAGGAACTTTTACTGAAAAAACGTTCTCTGTTCCTCCTGACACCCGGATAACCTCCGTTCTTTTCTTCCGCTTCTGTTCAGGGGTATTATCACTGACATAAGCTGTTTCTGTTGTACTCATATTATATGTATACTTCAATCTATTTTCTGCTGATGTCGGTGCAATATTCGTTACTACCGGACCGGGAAGCTTCCCGCCGATCATCAACTCTGCCTGTGCTCGCGTCAGCGGAGATGTCCCACTTATCGTCGCATCAGAATGACGGATTGAATTTAAAAGATTTTGAATAACAGTCTGTGACTTCTTCTCTTTATATCCCTGATATAATGCTTTTCGAATATTGCTATTCAACATGCTTCCATTATGTGCATACTGATCTGCCGCATCGTCACTATAAACGGCTGCTCTTGTTCCCCTGCGATGAACACCATCTGCCAGCGTCTCACCATACCACGGCATCTGTGCATCTTTGTCCCCACAATATACAGAAAACAGTTTGCTATAAGTATTGCCCTTATATCGTAATATTCGGTAATCCTTACAGCTGTTTTCTGCTTTCATTCTTCCAAGCCTGTACTCTTCTATGTCTGATTCTATGAGCTCCGGTAACGCCTGTACCGCTAACGCCATCTTAGCGGTTTCACCCGTTGTGCTATCAGCCGTTTCCATAGCATCACTGCCTGTTGCAATAACTATCTGTCTTAGTGTCAAACCACCACCGGCAAAACTACCAAGCATTTCTGATTTTCCAAATGCATAAATCGACAAACATATACATACCAATACCACACATATTATGCCTGTTATCACCCGTCTTCTCCGGTTCCTCCGTCTTCTCCGTTTTCTTTCTTCTTTTTCAAACTTCATAGCGTCATCATTTCCTCCTCGTCTGTATAATTAATCGTCCCGGATCAACACACCCGAAACTCATAGCGTTCGCTTCCAAATGAAACCTCATCACCGGGGAATAACAATACCGGATATCCCTTCTTCAATGGATAATCATTGACACATGTTCCATTTGTTGACTCAATATCTTCCAATATAAAATTTGCATCTGCATAAGCAAGCTTCGCATGAACCCGGCTGATACTCTCACCATGTAGTCGGCAGTCTGCCATATCTCCTCTGCCGATCAACGCCGGAATCCGGGTCACATACACCATTTCCGGCTGAGAACTATAACCAGAAAGTGAGACGAACATCCCATACGGCTGTCCGGTATTTAACACCTGTGTATCCGCTGCATTTTCGTCCGTACATATCTCGCACGATTTATCAAATAATCGTAGCTTCTCTACATCGCTCTCAATTTCATCGTCCGTAATGTCTTCTGTTTTCTGTTCTCTAAAAGCTGTATGCTGCAAAGGTTCTTTCGGGTATTCTTCGTATATCCTGTTATCTTCTGTCCGTTTATCAAGCTCTATATATGCCAGCAATTCCACAGCCAGTAATATGCATATGCCTAATAACGGCTTCGTATGTTCCACCCGTCCATATCTTCGGTATTGCAGATAAGCCATTATGACCCCCGCTAAAAAAGTCAGGATCATACCACCGATCGTAATACTCTTGAATATGATCCATCTGCGATGCTCCCTGTCTGTCCGTTCATCTCGGCAAACTGCCGGATGTTCTCTGCCACTGCCGACATCCATTTCGATGTCATTCTGCTCATCCGGCTGCCTGTATGATCTGTTCTCAGTGGTTTCTTCTTTATCCTGTGATCCACCAAACCAGCCTTCGCCATGCTTCGTACTATTAAGCTCGGAAACGATCCGATCAAGTTCCGCTCCCAGATCTTCCAGATCGACATATTCTTCGGCTATTTTCTGATACAGATCATACACCTTATCTGCCCGAATCCGATCCGTATGATCCATCCTGCTGATGCACTGTTCCATCAATCCCCGCATCTGCATCCGCACACTGATCTGATATCCCGGCAGATAAGTAAAAACAAACTGTTTCTTATGGTTATCAAAAAAGATATATTCTTCCTGCAAAACCAGATCATTCATCACCAGCAGATAACGTCTGAGTTCCCAAATCACATGGAACACAGCCTGAAATAATCTCATGATCTCCTCAGGTGGAATCGACATAGATGCATACGAAGTATCCGAAGTCCATCGTGCTGCCATAGATGCAGATAAAACATCTGAACTTCGCTGTGCTGCCACAGATGCAAAAGATTCATCCATATCCATCATCCCGACTGCATACTCTGTCAGACCGCTCACCTTATAGCAGGGATATCCTTCACCATCCACATACCGGAGACTCATATCGAGAATACCGCTTATATGATTTCTCTGTAGCATCTCCGTCTCATATGATGGCTGGCATACAACATCAGATAACAACATATATACATCAAATCCATCTGTGTCATAATTCTTTTCCATATAGCTGCCACCTCCTGAGATTATTCCCTGTATCCCGGATCTCCTCCTCCAGTTTGATTTTATTCTGACTGACTTTTTTATTGATCAGCAGTCCTATGCCCAGATGGTTTTCCTCATATTTCACAACAGTCTTTCGTTTTCCTACAGAATAGAACAGACTTCTGCTGCCCTTATCCCCAGACACACTGACCTCCAATTCATCCAGATTATTCATACATTCTGATAATGACTGAAATATCTGTTGTTCCAGTATCTCATCTCCTGTACCAGCCTGCCCGGCTATATAGCTTTCTTTATTGTATGTAATGGCATACGCTTCTCCCCGCGCAGCTGCCCGGTTGATCTGCATGAACATCATATTAATTGCAATAAATACAATAGTGATAACGATCGGCATAAGCACACACATTTCAACTATGATCGAACCGGCGTCACCCTTTATATGCTCATACGGCCTGTTATTCTCTATAACCATACTTCCATATTCATACGCCTTGTCAGTCTTCATAGCCATACATTGAGTTTTTCTGCCCTTCTCCATATTCATATCCCCTTTCTGTCTTCTATCTGCCACATTCAGAGCAATAGGGAAGCCCAGTCACATCCGACCTGCGAACCCTTGTCACCGTACGTTTCAGTCCTGAACACCCTATCGATAGATGATAACGGTCACCCGTCTCTGTCACATACACCGCAGAATCTGCATGTTTTCCTTCTGCACATAATTCGCAGGGAGATAGCGAATCCTGTATCTGCTCCAACTCTGTCTGTCGAATCGTCAGTCGGATATGATAACAGTTTCTGCTGGTATGGCAGACATCACCTGTCTCTGCAATATATACATAACTGTCATCGTTATCTGCTCCGTCCAAGATCAGACCCACATATGCTTTCTGGCAAATCTGCTCAGAAACCTTCCACCTGATTATTCCGATAAATGGAATCTCCTGCTGCAAGCCATACCCAAGCCGCAGATAGATGCATCCATCAGTCGTATCGTAATCCGCCTGACTTATCCGTATCCCGCTACTTCCACCTGTTACATATCGGTCAACCAAATCCGCATCATCTATATAGGTATGAAGCACCATCCCTGCTGTAACAGCGTCTAAGCTCGCGTCAGCTTCTGAATCTGTCAGTTCCATATATTTGGTCTCTGCCATATACTGTGCAGTCTCCTGCATCGCTTCATATACCAGCATTCTGGTCTGAAGGAGATTCCCAATCTGGAAGCAGGCAAATGCTGCCAATAAAAATAGTGGTAACACCAGCATGGCTTCTAATGTTGCACTTCCCCGATTTCCTGTTTGTTTCTGATCTAAAGGGATGGTCTTATACACTCTCTTTGCCCTGCGCATGGCACCAAAATCTAACTTTCCGTGGAGAGACGGGGACATTATACATACAATTATTCTTTTTACGTGTATCATTACCATATTAACCATGCCGCCTGACAAGCAAGAGAGCATATAACACCACCCCTTATCTTACTTTGTAGTAGTTTTTTCAGACCCTCTCCAAGGTCCAAACGATCACCAAATGTCACAAGACATTACTATCTTGTTCCAATCCTGATACGACATACCTCTGCAAACATCTTGATTCAACATATCTCTGGCAATTATCTCTGTCCCTGATATGAAGCCTCTATAGCAATGCTGAAATTTGTCCCGTGCTTCCGGATATCAAGGTCTGCCGTGTATGCACAGATACAGTCTCTCATCAAAATCTCCGGCTGTTTTTCCCTTACAACCATCTGCATAACATCACACATGCGCTCATATATGACGTCTCCTTTTTCTGCCAGAAATAGGAATAAAAATGTCCGGTAATCAACACCATCCGCACCTGAATAATCCATCCGATCAAGTTCAGTAAGCTTTCCGATACTGTCAAAATCTACAGTCCACTCCGCGCCTGTCTTTACAAGCGGAATCTTATGGCCTGCAAGTAACGAGCGAATCTCCACCAATGTCTCCGCATAAGACAGACATGCCACTAACAGATATTTGGCGGCTCCATATGTAATTCCCGGTGCAAGTGATAATGTAAGTGCTATACTATCGATCTCTGCCATCTTCTCCGGGTCAGTCAATAATACCGCCATATTAACAGGCATCCTGTGAAGCACTATCCGGTTTACAACGGCCTGCAGGTTATCATAATCATTATCCCGGCCTGCGATCAGGTACTCGACTTCGCATTGCAACGGATGTCCCTTTCCATCGGTTCTTGTAAAATAATCAAAGCACGTCAGCCCATATAGCAGTTCTTTCCCTGCATCTGTCATCTCCGACAGACCATTTCCGGCTTCTCCACTCTCGGATGAGCCGCTTCGGGTCATCTTCTGCATATCTGCTTCCAGACGATCAATATCCTCAAATGAAGTATCCACGCTGCAATCATCCTCACCATCTGCACGATCCTGTCTGCTGTCCGAATCCTTTTGTCCGGTATGGGACGGAAGCTCGCTCATTTCTATCTTCACACCTGATACACCGGAATTCTCCGGAAGTACCAGATCAAGCAATCCATGCTTCATCTCTCTTTGTAATACTTTTCTTGGATCTTCACCTTGCCAGTCACCGGATTTCTCACTTTCTTCCAGCTTCCCTGTTGCAATCTCCTGTGCCATAGTCTCAGCCGAACGATCATCCAACTGCATCCATTCTCCAATATCCTTTACTGCCTTTACCTGTAAATACAAAGTCATATAATCGCGGATCTGCTCTCTTAGCAGCGCGCAATGTGAATCCATCACAGATTTCATTCCGGTAAGACTGACATCTTGTATCTGAAATCCATATGACGAAAGTGTATAATCCAGATAACGAAGCATTCTGTCTTCCAATGCTCCCTCTCCTCTGCCTGCATACGTTTTATCCAGCAAAAGCACATGATATTCCTCAAATATCTGCTCCTGATAATCGGCTTTGATATGCTCGGAGGCTCCTTTCGCAGCCTCCGATACCCTTGCTCTGTCCATATGAAATTCAACCACTCCGATAGCCGCAAGGAACAAAACCAGAAGACTTATCAGTATCAGACTGAGAAATACTGTGATCTGTCCCTGATTTCTCATTCTGACCTCCTTATCAATAGATCTTCTTTGCACTCTTACCGATTGATTTCCATATGTTATTTACAAGCGTCGTAATCTTGTTCTGAAAGATCAGAACCATTGCGATCAACACAACTGTGATCAGCAAAATCTCTACAACACCCATTCCACTTTCATCTGTTAAAAAACGTTTTACATTCTTCATAGCTCTCTTAGGTTCCGGTTTATCCGGCACCCTTCCTCCTTCTCTTTTATTTCATTACTTAGCTTATTTTTTCGTTTTGAACTTTCTGTCCTGACATTATTTAAAGTCCCGACAATATTGATCCAATTATGGTATTCTTTAAAATCCCATCAGTGCAGGTGCTATCACGATAATCATCACAACGCCCAGCTGTAATATCATAGGAAACAACAGTCGGGTTCCTGCCTCCTCTCCTTTCTTCTTTGCAAGTTCCCGTTTCAACTGAAGTGCTGACAGCTCTTCCTCTGCAAGCATATTCAGGATATCTCTTGTACCTTTTCTGATATTCTGAGAAAGCAGCGTCATCATCTTCAAATAGACCGGAAGCTCCAGTCGATTTCCCAATCTGTAATACCCTTCTGTCTCCGGTATGCCTGATCGGATCTCATTTAATGTATAATTGATCTCCTCCGAAAGGATACGACTATCCGTCATAGTAACGATCTTTAGAAGTGCTCCTTTTACTGTCAGACCCGCTCCCATATACAATGACAACAGATCGACAAATGATGGATATGCCTGCATCAGTTCCTGATTCCGCTTCTGTCCTGCCTTATGCAGATCAGAATATCCTTTGCAAACCAGAAGAACACCAATGCTTACACATAATAAGAACACTATAAATGGCAAAGGAATACTCTTTTTTGTCGTAATAGCATATCCGTCCAACTCAGCCGGAAGCTCTAACTGCCGGCTGTCATTTGACTGAAGCTGCATAAATCGGATCTGCTCTTTCAGCTGATCTATAACCTGTTCCGTCTTCGTCTTTTCTTTCCCGGTTATACGAATCGGATACTGCCTTACCGCCTGAAAATCCTCATACGATAACGTCACCGTCAGATTGACCAGAACCGGCTCCGGATAATCACCATCCAGAATCGCACCCTTAAAATCCACACAGTCATCACGGTCTATCTCCCACGAAACATCAAGTCCGAGGTCTTCGATCTCATCAATCAGGTTCAGATCCTTCTTCACCTGATCTGCGCTCTCATTTTCTCCCAGATACACTGAATCCAGATATTCAAATCCCGCATCAAATGCCTGCTCTATGCTGTCGGCATCATACATGACCGGAAGTACCGCAACATGAAAATGTTTCTGTTCTCCATCGATCTCTGTCTGCAATTCCATACTGCTCTCATCTCCTCCATATGAGTCGCGATCCAGCACTACCTTTCGTTCCTGACCGAATTCTTTAACCCCTGCGGCAATCATCAGAACTACCATTAAGATCAATATCATAAGAGTTCTGGATATCAGCCCGGTATAATAATCTTCACATATCTGTCCCAGACGTTCTTCTGATACTACATGAACCTTACGCAGACCGGCTCTGACCCTCCTGTGATCCAGATACCTGCCATACCTTTTATATAATCTTCTTACACCCGGTAACTCCATCCGTCACACTCCTATCCTGATCATTTTTCTACTCCATGCAGCAGAAAGGATACTTACAGCCAAACAGATTGTCATAATCAGTCTGCCTGCTATATTCTCATACAAAATATGTATATAGCTTCCATTTGCGATCCGCAGATATGCTAGAATGAAAAATGGAACGATCAACATAATCTTCTGTTCATATTTTTTCGCTGCGATCATCGTCTGTATCTCAAGCTCCACTTCCATCTTCCGGCTGATATCTGCCGCCGTTGCTTTCATAATGTGAACCATGTTGCCACCGGTTCGTTTTGCCACACCGACAACCTGCGCAAATTCCGATATCTCACGAACTCCGGAACGCTCTCCCATATCCTGAAGCAGATATTCTATATCTTCATGCATTCGAAGCCCACGTATCACCCATTTCAATTCCTTCACGATAAGACCGGAATCTCCATATAACTTGCGCATTTCTTCATATGCCGCCGTAAATGCATTTTCAAATGCATATCCTGCTCCCATACTTGCCGCAAGCGACTGCACCATATCCTTAAACTCGACATATAACTGCCTTTGTCGTTTCTCTATGCATCTGCTTCGAAAGACTCGAAGTGCCGCCACACCTCCCGGCGCTGCAATCAGTATAGGAAGCGGAGAATTGTAATATAGAAAACTAATGATTCCGGCAAGCCCCAGATATAGGATCAGACACACCGCCACCTCAGGCAGAGACAGTCTGTATATTCTATAATCTGTTTTTCTTCTTGTATCCTCCTGTCTGTTCATCCCTTTCTTCCTTTCTGCCAAATCTTCCGCCAGTAACCTTACCGGGGATTCTTCCGAAAATGCCACCGGTAACCCTACCAGAGATCCTTCTGAAAATACTGCCGGAAACCTTATCGGAGATCCTTCCGAAAATCTCACACCCCGGCGCCTTCTGACCTTACCTCCGCACATAATACGCTCTTGTAAGCTATCCCGGCACGTAGGAACTTCTCCTGATGCAGCAGTTCTGCCCGCGCCCGAAGTCTGCCTGTAACCTTCTGCAGCTGAAAACCATCTGTCACATTTTGTTCCGACAGTATTCCTGCCGCCGCATAAACCATATCTGTAACCTCCTGTTCTTCTCCCGCCACCATCTCCTCAAACTCATATATCGTATGAAGTTCTACCAGTCCTTCACGCATCCCGGTCACCTCGGCAATCTCCAGCACCTTTCTGGAACCATCCCTCAGTCTTCCAAGATGAATAATGACATCTACAGCAGACGCGATCTGTCTGCGAACAGCTTCCAGCGGAAGCTCCATTCCCATCAATACCATAGATTCCAGACGAGTGATCATATCTCCGGAAGAATTCGCATGTCCGGTAGAGAGGCTCCCATCATGTCCGGTATTCATAGCCGCAAGCATATCAATGGCAGCCGCATCCCTAACCTCTCCTACGATCACACGATCCGGCCGCATTCGAAGACTGGACTTAATAAGCTCCCGGATAGTAACAGCATTCGTTCCCTCTACATTTGAATTCCGACTTTCCAGCCGAACGAGATTTACTACATTCTTCAACTGTAGTTCCGCAGAATCTTCGATCGTAATAACCCGTTCCTGCTGTGGGATATAATCAGATAATGCATTTAGAAACGTAGTCTTGCCTGCTCCGGTTCCTCCTGATACAAAGATATTGTACCGGGCTTTCACCAGCCGTTTAAGGAACTCTGCCGCATCTTCTGATAATGCCCCAACCTCAATCAGACGTTCCATCGTCATTTTCTCTTTCGGAAATTTACGAATCGTCATCGTCGGTCCATTTAATGAAATCGGCGGCAATACCACATTCACACGGGAACCATCCGCCAGTCTGGCATCCACGATAGGAACCGCCTCATTTACAATACGATTACAGCCTGCAACGATCTGCTGAATGATCGAAGCCAGACGTTCCTCATTCTCAAATGTCTGATCAACCTTATAAACCCTGCCGGATCTCTCAATAAAGATATTGTCATAGCCATTGATCATGATCTCCGTCACGCTCTCATCCTCAAGGAATTCCGACAATACATCCATCCGCCTTACAGTATTAAACAGCTCCTTTCTAAGTTTTATCCGTGCAGGCAATGGCAGCTCTGTCGTTCCCTTATATTCCATAATGCACTGATCGACCAGCCGTCTGACTTCCATATCATCGATCTCCTGTGACATATCGAGCTCCGCAAGGATGCGTTGCTTCATCTCATTCTTTATTTCCTGTTCCATAACAGCTTCTGCTACCCTCCCTGCCATTTTCTTCCATCAGATTTCCCGCACAACGAATCATCTCCGCACTGTCATATTCAGCATTTGGAACTTCTACGCACTTCATGCGGCTGACGATCTTTCCAAGCTCCTGCCGTTTCAGGCAATTCCGGAATACTTTCACTTTCTCCTTCGCATATGCTTCATCAAACACCGGCACGATCACATGGTCAAATGCTTCCAGAACCGAACTGTCACCAAGCACGCCTCCATCAATATCACATACGATCGTGGTGTATCTGCCCCATGCATAAAGCCGATCTAAGAACCAACACATATCTGCCGCATCCAGATTCCGAATATCCAGATAGGATCGGGGAGAATCAATAACCCCCATCTTCCCATCCGCAATGACGCTCCGTTCCACATAGTCAAGTATCTGATCCGACCTCGTCTTGATCAGATAAGCAAGCTCCGACATCGTATACCGCTCCTGAACTTCTCCGATAACTGCAGGAAGCCCATAAGCTTCAAATCCGATGTACAGACCACCTCTTACCTCGTCCAGATAACAGATGCACTTCGATAATCTTGTTTTCCCACAACGCCCAAGCGGTGAGATAACAGCATATGAACAAAACAATTCACTGGACAGACTCTTACATCCGGCTCGAAAAAAGCGCAGGATATCCTGAACGATCTTGTCTGCATCTTCATACTTACAAATAACATTCTCTGCACTATGCTCCGACATTCCTATCACACACAGCTCTGTGTATGTATCCCAGAACGCTGCATCAGCCATCCAGTCTTCTGCAACCAGTACCAGATCCAGATGATTACCTGTAAGATATTCCGACAGACTCTCTCTCGTTGAAAATGCAAATGCCAGAAAAGAATTTCCGATATCAGCATTAATATAGTTCATCAGACTAACTGCATATCTGATATCCGGATCACAGATGCCAAGCTTTCTCTGTCTCATACAGCAACCTCCTTTATCCATATACTACATACACCAGACACGCCAGCCAGATAGCCAGAGAAAAATGAATCCTGTGTCTCTCTGCCCTGCCATCCAAACCACGCCGTTTCTTTTTGCGGATGAGCAGATTTATCACATAAAACAATGACAAAATTCCACCTGCAATAAATGCATACAGCAAGATCTTCCAGATCATAAATCCACAAAATGCTCCGACAGCCGAAAATAATTTGATATCTCCCGCACCAAGCCATCCTGCCAAAAACATCACATACAGAATACCGATTGGAATCCATATCCCTGCAAGTACACGAATACTTCCGGTACGAACTCCATTCTGCCAAACGGTGATAAAAATACCTGTCTCAAGTCCTAACAGGATCAACCAATTCGGAATCTTCCATGTTCTGATGTCATATAATGCTGCGATACCCGCAACCAGCATCATACCTGTGTTCTCAATCTCTGCCGATATCTCTCCCTCCTTTCATCTGACCTATATATTTCTCCTGTGAACAGCTACTCATCTTCGTGTCCGTCAAGAGCGTATCCATACGTTAGCATTCTGAAAAAGCGAAGTAAATACGCAGAAAATAAACTATATTTCACCATTCTGAACTTGACACAGATTCCCGCACATGACACAAATCAGCACATTTTTCCATCGGTAATCTGTTCCCGATAAAAACCATTACATTACCTTGATAATTCACCTTTACCCATTTTCTGGCATCAAAAAAAGACCTGCCGAAACAGATCTTTTTCTGATACACATATGTAATTTTCAGCACTTGTGCTATTTTGAACCATAGACGCATTGTGCTATTTTATTTTAAATGTAATATACTTTTTGCCATATCCAACGTATAAACGATATGTCCCTTTTTTCAGTTTTGAAAGATCATAATGATCTCCCAGATTGAATGTAACATATTTGCGGCTATGTGCCGGCAGGTCATACCAATTTGTCCATGTAATATTCTTTTCTGCTACTGTCTTCCATTTGCCATTTTCATACTTTTTGAGTTTCCTGTTATTGTTGTATCTGCGCTCTTTGTTGGTTCCGTTATACAGCATATAACAAACCATCATATAGTCCGAATCAAGCTCAACAAGCTCTGCTTTCACAGATTTTCCCTTGTATGCCGAAAGTGCTTTCACAACCTGAATCTTTATCTTATATACAACCGTTCCTGACTCACTTCTATACTTTGTCTGTACAACTACAGTTCCTGTCTTTTTACCGGTTCTGATCGCCATGCCATTCTTCGTCTTTACAACTTTGGCAATCTGCTTATTCGATACCGTCCATTCTGCATTTTTCAGCTTATCGGGTATCTCATATACAGCATATATCGAATAAAAATGCCATGTAGTATTCGTAGCTATCCACCGTTTCCATGAATGTGTCGTGATGCCTCCCTTTGCATTACTTCCACATAACTCTGCTTCCGATGCCTGAACGGAAGCCTGTGAAACAGTTCCATCCTTAAACTCTGCGGCTTTACTGCTGATACCTGTTGTTACCACCATAGCCAAAATCAATATGCTGCTCATTAAACATTTAAACGCTTTTTTCATGTTTTCTCCCTTTCATATAATTCGCCTTTACACGTCCCTCTGTGATCAATATGAATATGATACCTTATTTTAGCATATATCTTTCTGCATCTGGTATATATCAAATCTTAAATTTTGCTTTTAAAGTCTCAGATATGCTTCTCGCTACCGAATCTTTTGCAGTTTGCCGTTCTCCATCCGGTATACATGATCGCACAAAAGATCTATATCATCTTTATTATGACTGGCGATCAGAATTGTCTTATTCTTCTGCTTTTCCTGCATAAAGACAGCACGCATATCATCTACTCCATGACTGTCCAGACCATTCATTGGTTCATCCAGGATCAGGATATGGGGATCTTCCATAATCGCCTGCGCAATTGCCAGACGCTGTTTCATACCAAGCGAATAGTTTTTCACTTTCTTTTTCAATGCCGGATCCAGTCCAACCTTCTTCAAAACCTGCCTGATCTGCTCTTTATCCCTCTTATGCGTAATACAATACAGATAATCCAGATTTTTAAATCCTGTCTCATTTTCCAGAAATGACGGATTCTCTATGATGACACCTGCATCCTGAATCATTTTTCCTCCACGCTTCATCTCCTGACCATCCACCCGGATTTCTCCGGAATCAGCATACAGCAGACCACAGATACACTTGAACAGCACAGATTTGCCTGACCCGTTATGTCCGATAATTCCTGTAATCTCACCTGTCGGGCAATTTAACGTCACCCCATCTAATACTGTCTGGTCTTTAAATTTCTTTGTAACATCTTTTATCTCTATCATTCTATTTCACCCTCTCAATCTTCCCTGACCCAGTCAAATTCGATAAAGCAGATACGAATCATCGAAACAACAAATGAGATTGCAAGAATACAAGCAATGATCCATTGATAGTCCGATAGTTCTGGATAATTCCAGTCAAGAAATAACTGCTCACCATAAATTGATAACCGATACCAGGAAAATACCGTAATATACGGAAGCCATTTCACAGTAAAAAACACGCCATCGGAAAGGCTGACGAGCGCGATTCCAGCCATCACACTGAGCGCAGCTACACGATTTATCAGAACACTGATCGTAAACATCAGAAGTCCGATCATAATTGATATTAGCCATACCATAAGGAAACACAACAACATAGCTTCAAGCGGAGTGTATTTGCTGATGATCGCCGGCGACGGCTGTGCCATGATATTATAAGCATACAGATTTCCACTATATGCCATGGTGTATATCATCTTGCCCCAGTCTTTCTGAAATGATATATGCGGTATAAACACCAGTATACATATCGCAAAAGAAATCACTGTAAAAATGAATGTCGATAGTATCATGGAGATTATCTTTCTCAGATACCAGCATATCCTGCCCTGTCTGACAATGGAAAACAGCTCCTTCTGATTGAAAAATGGTACATCTGAAAACAGATAACATATAACCAGACCATAAAAGGTAGCAAAAAATACATTACTGTAAATATGTGGAACCATCCAGATCGTAACACCCTCACCAACCCGGTCAACCAGTCGATCGATACCGGAAGTAACGGCTGCCGCCAATCCCAGTACCATTACAAATGCGCTGATATACCGAAATGATCTTAATTTTAATATACAATCCTGCCATGCTCCACGCAGGACAAATCTAATCTTACTCATTCCAATCCCTCTGATTCAAATATCGAATACCATAAAGCAATACAATAAAATAACTAAGAATCTCTGTATAGTAGACAAATGCAGACTGCCCTGGATTAGATATATCAAGAAGTGCCACTCCCATCCAATTCAATGAAATCGTGCTGCCCTTCTCCCATCCAAATATCCTCTGCACAAAGACATCCTGCAGATAAATAAATACGATTGGAAAGCCATACACTGCCATCTGATTATGAATCAACTGGGAAATCAGCAACCCCATAAGTGCCATAATTCCTGCCAGACAGGATAAATGGATCGTACATGCCAGAAAATATAACAAATATTTTCCTTTCAGTATTAGCAAATAATATGCTGATTTTGCTATTTTAATATGTTCTATGCTGTCTGCTTTGTAATCTGGAATTCCAAGATAGAAATAAAAGGTAATTCCTGCTATAATAAACGCTACAAAGAAAACAACAAATGCTGACAAAAAGACTACTATAACTCTGGAATAAATATATGTATTTCCATCTCCCCTGAGAATCATCTGCCGCTTATACTTATGTGATACATCCTCTACATAACTGGATGCGTATGGTACAGATGCTAATGCCAAAGCAATCACAATTAATACTACTTGATTTACAGATGAAACCCATCCAATAATATCTGTCTCCATATTTTTATTATAAAGCAGCGCTACATAAATCAGAATAATAGTAATCGGATTTTTCCATGTAATAAATGCACGTCGCAAATCTACTTTTAAATAACCACAAAATGCTTCCATTTTCTCATCCTTATTGTATAATAATTGCTCCAGTCTCAGCATTCACTCTAAGTTCATAACGAGAGGTCGATTCACCTTCCGGAGTTTCCTCAATGCCAAACGCCCAAACAGGAATTAATTTTTTTGCATCTTTGCTACTTTTTTCAGAGTCTACTATTAATTCTGCAGAAATAACTTTTTTTTCGACTCCATCAACAATATTTTCATAATAATTTTTTACCACATTCATAATATCGTCAAATTCCATTAACGCCACTGGCTCTCCGCTATTTTCATATAAATACAAATTTTGAAGATTGAACGAAATAATCCCATCCTTATTATACATAACAGTTAACTGTGCATTCCGATCCTCAGCAGTCTCATCAGCATATACATTTTTCTGGAAATCCCGAAGTCCACAATAGATCTTATGAAAATAAAATAAATACGTATCATCCTGATCTGACCAATCCTTTTTATATTGATCTGCCTGAATATTTCCATCTATATCTATATGTTCTTCTTCTGACTGAAGTGTTACATGATCCAGATAATATACTTCATAAGAAAAATCTGTACTGAGATCAATTCCACAATTTGCAAAACTGTTAACAATATCTTGTCTTGCCTGCTCTACATTCCCAAAGGAAAATACTTTTTCCACGGTATAT
>ERZ1026876.198-NODE-198-length-39463-cov-6.817905_pt1 | contig 39463 bp, 35 predicted proteins | sample MGYA00380168_ERZ1026876 | MGnify/ENA primary metagenome ERZ1026876 (study PRJEB33269, sample SAMEA4719804) | human gut metagenome | biome: human-associated habitat; feature: organic feature; material: feces | place: Cameroon | collected 2013-10 ... | reverse complement strand
ATAAAGGCAAACTTACATGGCTTTCTCTATACCTTTCGCATGTGCCTCACACATCGTCCGTTACTTACGCTGTGCAAGGGTTTAGATTTGGAAGGTGTGTAGATATTGTTCAATGGTGCGGTGTGCACGCTCATATTCCTCATGCAGATACGGATGTTGTGCAATCGCTTCCTCGATCCGCCCATCTTTACATGCATATTCCTGTGCTTGTGCAATCGCCGCCAACTCTTCGATTCCTAAACTACGCATACCTCCCTTTAATGCATGAACCCGAATCGTATATTCTTCCCAGTCCTGTTTATCAAAACATTCCTGTATCTCATTCCAGCGATCTTCTTCTAACTCAATACAATATTCTAATAATTCCTTGAACAGATCTCTCTGTCCACCCATATTTACATCTATTACCGCTTCATCTATGTGCATTGGTTCAAATCGTTCTGTTTTATCATCTGCGTTCGCCGAAGCCGGTCTGTTTGTTGGTAATAATTCGTTATCTTTTTCCTTCTGCTTTGTCTCTTCTATATCTCCAAAATCCGGCACCTGCTTTCGGTCTGCCTCGTCAATCAATTCAATCTTCGTACCCGGAAGCCATCTTCGCAAAACCACATCAATCGATTTGAAACTGACCGGTTTTGCAAGAAAATCCTGAAAACCATTGTCTAAAAACATTTGTTTCGCATCATTTACAACATTTGCTGTTAACGCAATGATAGGAAGGTTCTTGCCATATTCTCCCCCGATCCGTCGTATGATCTGTGTTGCTTCTATTCCATCCATCTCCGGCATCATATGATCCATAAATACAATATCCATATCCTGATCTTTCAGTAATTCGATTGCCTCTTTGCCACTACGGGCAAGTACTGCATTTACTTCATATAATTTGAGAATTCCTTCCGCCACACGCAGATTGATCTCATTATCATCCACCACCATAACTCTCGCAAACGGAGCACGGAATCGAACCGTAACCTCTTTTTCATCAATCAACTGATTATAAAATGCTTCTCCATTTAAAGCGGATACGACATTAATGGAATAAAACGGTAAATGGATACCGTTAATATTCGTACCGAGTTGTAACGGATATTGTGGATCATGCATCACATACACATTGATATGCTTTGCTATCTGATCAAAATAATTACGTTGATCCGTATATTCTCCTGCACCTATAAATAAATGTGTCATTTCCCTTCGTTCAACTGCCCTCATCAATTCCACAAAATTGGTTATGGAACGGCATGGCACATTCAGACCTTTCCACATATGTTCATTTGCTATCTTATAATACTCATCGCCCTCACTTGGATACTGCTCTTTATCGCCATATAGAACGATCCTTATATCTCCTTCCGCCTTAAGTGTTAAAAATGGGCTTGCATCCGCTATCTTTTGCGGAATATCAATCGTCATCGTACTTCCCACACCATAATCACTGTCTATCCGGATATGACCATGCATCGCCTGTACTAACCGTTTGCAGATTGGCAGCCCCAGACCGGTTCCTTCAATAGACCGGTTCTTTTTGGTATCTAATCGATTGAACGTTTCAAACAAATGCACCTGATCCTCTTTTTTTATACCGATTCCAGAGTCCTTTACAACCATCCGTAACCAATTCTCTCCTTCTTTTTCATAGCAGGAAAGTTGAATAAAGATATAACCTTTCTCTGTAAATTTGACTGCATTTGTCACTAGATTCATTAAAATCTGACGATTTCTCAATACATCACCAACCAACTGCTTAGGCATTAGTGGACTGCAGTCGATGATAATCGCAATATCTTTATATCCACGTCGAAACATTGCTGTATTCACAACATCCTGTACAACAGATGCAATGGAATATGGTTCATATACAATATTCATCTTACCGGACTCAATCTTAGAGAAATCCAGAATATCATTGATAATACCTAACAGATTCTCCCCGGATGTCTGGATATTGTAACAATATTCCTTTACCTTATCATTCTCTTCGCTCTCCCGCATGATCAGCTCGCTCATTCCGATAATCGCATTCATCGGTGTACGAATCTCATGAGACATATTCGCAAGAAACTCATCTTTACTCTTCTGCGCTATATTAAGAAGTGCATTCTGCGTTTCTACTCCCTCCACCTTTTGCTGATACAACATGACCATAAAATTCTCTGTGATCAAAAATCCCTCACAGAACAACACAAGCATTATATAATATTGAATTGTAACCATACTGGTAATCACATCATATTCGGTGATCAATCCAAACACGATTGACAGATTTACCGCAATAATGAAATAAATGTTCACATGCATATCTCCATATATCGAGATCAACGCACCGGTAACCATATATACACAAATTCCACCTGCTAACGTCCCTAATTCTCTTCCGATCAAATGTGTAGCAAGCATCACACATACGATAAAACCAACCTGTGACCAGATGGGATTCCGGATTACAATCAGACAGATTGCCGAAAGTACCGACAAGCTTGCTGCATATGCAAGCACTACATACGCCACATCCGCGCCCGCATTGATTCCTGCGTATATTACATGTATCCCTACAAACAAAATGAATTCAATCATTTCAATCTGCATCAGTTGTTTTCGACTTACCACGCTTCATATCCTCCCATCATATACTTCTTTCTCTATTCTACATGATTCGACACAATTTTACCATATATTATCAAGAGGTTTTCCATTTTCTGCAAACGGAACATAATAAAAGCGGCTGCACATCACCGGATTTCTTATCCTGTAATTGGCAACCGCCTTCCTTTTATAATATTCTGTTCTTTATCCCTTACCGATCATTTCTACGCATAAAGTGGATATTTATCTGTAATGGATTTGACAAGTTGCATTGCCTTTGCTTCATCCTTATCGATGACCGCCGCTTTGATTGCTTCCGCAATCGTAACCATATCCTCCTCATTTGCTCCACGAGTTGTAATGGCAGGTGTTCCAAGACGGATACCACTTGTAACAAATGGAGATTTTGGATCATTTGGTACGGTATTCTTGTTTGCCGTAATATGTACGCTATCCAATAATTTTTCCACTTCTTTACCGGTCATATCCAGATTCTGAAGATCAACCAGCATCAAATGATTATCCGTTCCACCTGATACAATATTGAATCCTCTTTCCATTAATGCATTAGCAAGCGTTGATGCATTCTTTACAACCTGCTGCTGATATGCTTTATATTCATCGGATAATGCTTCTTTTAAACATACCGCTTTACCTGCAATCACATGCATCAAAGGACCACCCTGAATTCCAGGGAATACTGCTTTATTAAAGTTATATTTCTCATTCACTTCGTTACTTGAAAGAATCATACCACCACGTGGTCCTCTTAATGTCTTATGTGTTGTCGTTGTTGTAACATGTGCATATGGGATTGGAGACATATGTAATCCGGCAGCAACTAATCCTGCGATATGCGCCATATCAACCATAAGTACAGCACCTACTTCGTCTGCAATCTCACGAAAACGTTTGAAATCAATCGCTCTTGCATATGCGGATGCACCAGCCACGATCATCTTTGGCTTGCATTCCTTTGCGATTCTCTCAACTTCATCATAGTCAATAAAACCGTCATCATTAACACCATAAGGAACAACATTAAAATACTTTCCTGACATATTAACCGGTGAACCATGTGTTAAATGTCCACCATGTGCAAGATTCATTCCCATAAATGTATCGCCCGGCTCCATAACTGCAAAAAATACAGCCATGTTAGCCTGTGCTCCGGAGTGTGGTTGTACATTAACATATTCACAGCCAAATAATTCTTTTGCTCTTTCTCTGGCTAAATCTTCCACTACATCCACATACTGGCATCCACCATAATATCTCTTTCCCGGATAACCTTCGGCATATTTGTTTGTAAGCGGACTTCCCATTGCAGCCATAACTGCTTTACTTACAATATTCTCTGATGCAATCAACTCAATATTCTCATTCTGTCGATTGATCTCATCGGTCATAGCTGCTGCTACTTCCGGGTCTAATTTGCTAATTTCATCAAAACTATACATATTGCACCTCCATATTATATTTGTCCACAACTCGCCTGTCGGCTTCGAGTGGCTCACGCCTCATGACTTCGTCATTCGATGATACATATACCAACTCGCCTGTCGGCTCGTTGATGTGCGCTCGTCGAATACAGATTTTTGTGCAAGCACAAATCTGTGCTCGTCTCACGCATACACAAAATGACGGCGTTGTTAGCGCGCCGCCATTGTCACACATGTGTTATGCTATTATCGTACACCATATTATTTAATTTTGCAAGCCCTCTTTGTAAGGTTCCGGTAATGGCATCCATGCAATGATTCCCCGATCCATCACTTCACGTCCATTCATCTCATGCACAAAGCCTCTCATTCGATAACTATAAGTTCTTACAAAACTACTCAGTCCGTCCGAACATATAAATGAATTATTTCTTCTAACTTCTTCTACTGACGGACCTCGTTCACTCCACAATATCCATTCGCTCATGCTTTCATTCCTTCCCATACATCATAGTAATATTCACACTTCCAATTATCATTTTACAATGTTTTCTAAAATTGTGCAACTATTATCGTACAAATTAGCACTTCACAAAATAAAAATCAGTATTCCTTTACCATTTCCTTCATGGCTTTTAATACCGTATCATATGTCTTAGAAGTCCAATGTAACCCATCTGATGCCACATATTCCGGTTTCAGATATCCATCATCTCCTGCAAGTTCCAAACACAAATCATAATAATATACATTCTTAAGCGGCACAATCTTGCGTTCCATCTTACGATTATAATAATTGATCGTATTCAGATTCACAGAAGATTTTTTCCCTACCGGACTGACACCTAACACAAAAATCTCAAGATTCGGATTCTTCTTCGTACAGGATTTCAGAATTGCTTTATAATAGCTGATCATATTATCCATCTGTTTTTCCGTCGGATTGCCTGCTAAGTCATTGACGCCCAACATGATAAACAAACGATCCGGATTATATTTTAGTAACTGTGTAAGCAGATCACTTTTGTAATAAGCCGACGTGGAGATTCCAACCTTGGCAAATACCTTCTGTTTATGATTGTCCGTAATCTTGCCATAATTGATCAACCCGACCATCAAAGAATCTCCTGCATACGCTGTCTTCTTTACAATCTTACGCATCTTCTTTTTCATTGTCATGCTATATGGACTGTAAATGGTCTGTCCGTTTGCCGCATTTGTCCCCACAGCCCGAATCTTATAATAGTATGTCTTTAGCTGTTTACCTTTTTTATCCACATACGATGTCTTCTTTGTTGTGCCGATCCGTTTAAAGCCCTTCTTTTTCTTTGTAGAACGATACACCTCATATTTCTTAGCATTTTTAACAGGAATCCAGACCAGTCGGATCGTAGCTTTGGAAGTTGCAAATACGCTTCCCATTGCAGGCTTGTTTAACGTTCCTGTATTCATCTCCTTTGCATACGAAAGGCTCTGGAATGCCAATACAAGTATAAATGTAACTAACAATGTGCGGATCTTCTTCATATAAACAACTCCCTTCCGTCAAACTTCTTAATAATCCTGATATTCTACTTTTCCATCAGACCATGTAATAATGTAATATCCATGTCCGGAACCATCACAATCCTCTACTTTCTGCTTGGAAACAATGCGTCTTCTCTGCTTCGTTCCTTTGGTTACGACCTGTGATACCGGTTCCTTCAAAATTTTTTCACTGACTGCTTTCCGGTGATCTTCTTTCCCATCGACATAAGTAACTTCATATGTTACCTCTTTCTCACCTTCCACACCCGGTGTCTTTTCTACACTCTCATCAGAATACATACTTCCGGAATATTCTACTTCTGTCTCAAACGGCACTTTTTCTTTTTCCACTACCTGCTTAACGGATACTCTTTCGATTACAACTTTCGTACCCTCGGATAGTTCACGTTCCATACCCGGTTTGACAATATCCTTTTTATCTACTGCAATACTCTGTTCCTCTAACAGATCTGCAACATTTTGGGCTTCCGTAAGATATTCTTTTGTCTCACCATCTACCTGAATCGTAACTGCCAGCCGGTGAATGACCTGAATCTCCATTCCATCCTCAAGATATGCATCCAGACTGTGGTTTACATAATCATGTTTTTTGAGCTCAACCCCTTTTTCATCTAACACATCCTGCACGGTTTTTCCTGTCATTTCCACTTTTTCCGTCTGGTCACCTTCCACTAACGTTACCGCTGCATGCCGTTCAATCTGAATCTCACTCTGATTCTTTACCACACTGTCCAATGCAGGCGTTACGGTATCCTTATCATCGACGGTTATCTCTGCTTCCTTCAACACCTCTGCAACCGTTGTGTTGCCCGCCACCAGAATCTCTGTATTCTGCCGTCCATCCATAATGTGTACCTGCGTATTCTTTGCACCGCAACCGGTCAACAATCCTGCCGCACACAATCCTAATAAAACAGGTATCTTTTTATATCTACTTTTCATTCTCTTGGTCCTCCTGTCTTACCCGGTCTGCCTGTGAATATTTTCCATTCTGTTCTACAATAACCGTAACATCGCCCTCTGTAAGCGTTGAATATCCGGTACTCTGTAATGACTCTTTATCTAAATATAACTGGTATCCATAATCTGTATCCACCGAGGAAGTTGTAAACGCTTCATATGTAACTGCCTTTTCTCCTTGTCCAAGGCGGATATAAATGATTGCGTCCTTTGCCGGTTTTTCCATTTGAACAGCTCCTGATACAAGATAATAATTCGTATCATCCTGTGACTCTTCTACCGTTACAGATGCCTGAACTTTATTATCTTTCATTACATCGTCCGTGATCGTTATCTCCGGTCCCTGCATGATCGGAGGCATGGTCATAAACTCATCCATATTACGCTCTACCTTCTCCGCAATGACCAGATCCGGTTGACACGTCTTTATATATTCTGCAATACGATATGGTACACTCTTTGTAAATACTGCGTGTTCAAATTTCTGAGCCATAAGTGGCAACAACGTATTGCCAAATGAATCTCTGAACATCAGCAGATTCTTGTCCCCCTTCTTATTCTTCGTCTCTAAATAAGCAGCTTCTACATCCTGATCCTTACTTGTATAACTCCATGTTGATTCATACTGATATTCACTATTCCACTCCGGTACTGCGGTAAGTGGATAGATCATCTTATTCAGATCGCCGTATTCCTCTTTCTTACGAACAACATTTACATCTTCATAAGTAGGATGTTCCCATTGCATTGCATCCATCAAAGTGTTATACGCCAGCACAGCTCCTTTTTCGTTCCAATGAGAATCTCTTTTTAAGTAGAGCGTCTCCGGTTGACGTTCAAACGGTTCGAACAAGTTTACATAAGATAGTCCTGCCTCCACCATTGGCTTGGTTAACCTATCCATATTCTTTGTATCGCCTGCTTTGTAATTGAAATAATATGGCATATGCTCGCCATACAAAGAATTCTTATTCGGTGCCACCGTAAATATAAATGAGACACCCTGTTCTTTTACATATTGCTGCAATAACGATAAATTATGCACCGCATCAAATACCTGACGATCATTCATTGTATCCTGTGCCAGATAATCATTGACCGTATCTGTATAATACAGCCATCCGTCGGTTCCGACTAACACAGTATCTACATTTGATACACGGAATATTTTGCTCTGAATCTCTGCATCCGCCGATACCAATTGCTGGCGAAATGCAAAATGATCTTCAAAATAGGCAGACAACTCATCCGGGAAATCCAGATTCACTTTTCCATCTTTGGTAACATCCGGAAACTGTGCCAATTGTTTATTCTCAGTTGTGGTTGTCGTCTTATAACATGTCATCCCTGCAAACGGAAGTACACAAATTATAAGACATATCACGATATATATAATATTACCTGTCTTTTTCATATGTGCTCCTCCTAAAATCTAAAGTAAATAAATGGATTATATGTACTGCCGGATAAGCGGATCATACACCATATCAGCAGTACTGCCGAAGCAACATATAAAACAATCTGAACAGTCTTCCATTTCCCTGCCAATACTTCCGGTTGAACATTCTCACGAATATGATCCACAAGTTTACGAATCGGCGCTGCACCAATGATTCCGGCTGCAAGCATTACCAAAAACCATGGTGTCAACTGCTGCACCGCAAAACTCATGCTGGCCGGATCCATAGAAAATCCGGTAAACATCTGTCTGATCATAAACAATCCTTCTGTCAGTGTATCTGCCCGGAACATAACAAATCCCACACATACTACCAGCAACGTGTAGATCCTTGCAATCACCTTCGGTGCCTTTTTCACGATTGGACAATACGTCTCAAACAATAAGAACATTCCATGCCACAGACCCCATATTACAAATGTCCAATTCGCACCATGCCATAATCCGGTGAAGAAAAATACAATGATCCGGTTGATACAGGTTCGGGCAGTTCCTTTTCGATTGCCTCCCAGCGGGATATACAAATACTCTTTAAACCAGGTAGACAGTGAGATATGCCATCTTCTCCAGAACTCCTGGATACTGTCTGCTCCATACGGATATTGGAAGTTCTCTTTGAAATGAAATCCAAACATGTGACCTAAACCGATCGCCATATCACTATATCCGCTAAAATCATAATAAATCTGCATCAAGTAAGCAATTGCACCAATCCATGCCACTACAAAATTCACCTTAGAATGTGCTGCGGTAAATACATGATCTGCAACCAGACCTGCTGTATTGGCGATCAGCACTTTCTTTCCAAGACCACAGATAAATCTGCGAAGTCCCTTTGCAATCTCATCTGCATTCATCACACGATTCTCAATTGCTTCATTAATATCACGATACTTTACGATCGGTCCTGCGATCAACTGTGGGAAAAATGAGATATATAACAGAATATTAAAATAATTCTTCTGCACCTCTACACGCTCCCAATACACATCAATCACATAGGATAATGCCTGAAACGTAAAGAAAGAAATTCCGATTGGTAATGTAATTCCCGGCAGCGGAATGTTCGTTGATAATAATCCATTCACCGTATCCACTGCAAAGTCCGCATATTTAAACACGGCAAGCATTCCCAGATTCAACGCAACTGCCAGAACCAAAAATATCTTCTTTCCTTTTTCACCTTTTGCGATCAATCGTGCCATTCCGTAATTCATGAACGAACTGGCAATCATTAACAAAACATATACCGGCTCACCATATGCATAAAACAACAGACTCGCCACAATCAAAAGTGCATTTTTTACCTTAATGGATGGCAATAGACAATACAATGCAAAAACAACCGGTAAAAATACACATAAAAACTCCAGTGAACTAAAAATCATTGGATTCTCCCTCTTCTTTCTAATGTATTTTCCTATGTATCTTTCACTGTCTCGATCAGACCTTTAATTTATTCACTTTTACTAACTTTGCAGTCTTATATGTAGAATTATAATATTTGTTGTAGGATTTGGCTCTTGCAAATAATACATCATATACTCTTCCACCGATCTCTACCCATGCATGCTCTGAATCATCACATAAGTAGACTTTGGAATATCCACACTCTTTTGCTAAATAGGCAAATGCACTACTATATGAAACACAGCAGCCCTTTCCCTTTTTAAATACATCATTGGCATAGTCCAATTCCCAGTTTTTCTTTGTTCTGACTTTTGCAATAATACGATATCTCTTATACGGAGCCTTCATCGTCCAATCAAATACCTTTTTCAGTTTCTGTTGTTTGGTATCTGTCGCTTTTGTCTTCTTCCTGACAATCTTCTTTGCCTGTAACATTACCGCCAGTTTTTTCTTTGCTGCCTTGTTCACAACAGCAGCCCCATTCTTACCAAGCTTAATACCATCCACTTTTCCTTTTGTCTTCAAAACTCCGGTCTGACGATCTAAATAATAATATTTCTTGCCAACTTTCACCCAGCTCTTTTCCATCGCTCCGTTTTTGCCAAAATAATATGTTTTTTTATTTATTTCGACAAATTTTGACCGCACTTTTTGACCGGATGCATCCTTATAGTATGTTTCGCCCTTGTCTTTTACCCATTCTCCGGTAGACTTAACTTCCGTAGCCGCCTGTTCCGTAGATACCACCTTATCTGTAGCATGCACAGTAATACCCGTTAATGCCAATCCAGTGCCTAATGCAAACACACATACTGCTTTTTTGAAACCTCTTACCAGATTCGTTCTCATATTTTTCTCCTTCGTTCTATGTCATTATCACCTTATCCGATGACTTCTTTTTATCATGTAGAGTATAGCACCCAAGTCCCCTAAAATCAACGAATTCAAGCCATAATTTCCCTTAAATTTCTATTACATTTTTGTTACATAAATATTAAATCTTCAGTTTTCCAACCCGGTGCAATCCTGCGGTGCCATAACTCGAATTATAATACTTATTGTAATTCTTTGCCTCTGCAAACAATGTATCATATACTCTGCCATTTATCTCTGTCCATGCATGCCCTGTATCGTCACAGATATATACATTTTTGTATCCACATTCATGTGCCAAAAAAGCAAATGCACTCGCTTCCGACACACAACAGCCCTGTCCTTTCTTATAGACATCATTGGCAAATGTAATCTCCCAGCCTTTCTTGCTCTGCACAGATTGCAAAGTCCGGTATCTTTTATATGGATGTTTTAATACCCAGTTAAATACTTTCTTAAGCTTTTTCTGCTTGCTGTCTGTAGTCTTTGTATTCGCCTGCATGATCTTCTTGGCCGTGATCATCGTATCGATCTTATTCTTTGTGTAGGTCGACAGCTTTGCTGTTCCATCTTTCCGAATCTTAATTCCGTCTACTTTGCAATTAAATTTCTGTTTCCCCGTCTGCCGGTCAAAATAGTAGTAGTTTCCTTTCTTTTTCATCCAACCCTTTTCCATAACACCTTTTTTATTGAAATAATAGGTGTTTTTCCCAACAGTAACAAACTTCTTCTTTGCCAGCTTACCGTCTTCATATTTATAATAAGATTTTCCTTTTTTCTTATAGATATGTCCTTTTTGTTCTTTTTCTGTTGTCTGGATCTGATCAACCCCCGATTGCTTTTCCTCTGCCGTGTTATCGTCCAGCCACTGCACAGCGGTTGTATTTTCTGTGCTATACGAAACACTATTTTCCTGTAATTCTGCTGCCTGCGCACCCTCTCCCGGCACCACAAGCATCGTTGCCGCCATTACTGCCGTAAGTAATATTGCAGCTGACTTTCGTAAGTTTCTCATACTCTCTTTCTCCCTTTGTTTGATCTGTATCTCATAAATTCATATGATGACTGCATTGTAGCACAAATATTATCTTTTGTGGGCGGTTTGGAACAAACAACATCATAAACAACCGAAATTTTATAAAAAAAGCAAGTTATCCACAATTGGGATAACCTGCTTTTTTTGCTATTCTTACGAAGCAATCAACTGATCATCTTTGACATCAATCGTGATCACATCCTGTGCCCCGACATTACCTGCCAAAATCAACTTCGCAACTAATGTATCAACATTCTTCTGAATATAACGTTTCAATGGACGTGCACCGTAAACGGCATCATAGCCATGATCCATAATATAATGCTTTGCCTCATCCGTAATCTTCAATGTCAATTCCTTATCTGCCAGACGCTTATTCAGATCGGTTACAAGCAGATCAATAATGTTACCAATATTGTCCTTGGTTAATGGCTTAAACATAATCGTCTCATCTAAACGATTCAGAAATTCCGGTCTGAAATGCATTCTCAGATCTTCCATGACTTTATTCTTTGCATCCTCTGTGATCTCACCATTTTCACCAATACCATCCAACAGATAAGATGATCCGATATTCGATGTCATGATCAATATAGTATTCTTAAAGTCAACAGTCTTGCCCTTGGAATCTGTGATACGACCATCATCCAATACCTGTAACAACACATTGAATACATCCGGATGCGCCTTCTCGATCTCGTCAAACAAAACAACCGAATATGGTTTTCTTCTGACTGCCTCTGTCAACTGACCACCTTCGTCATATCCGACATATCCCGGAGGCGCTCCGATCAGACGAGCCACAGAATGTTTCTCCATATACTCACTCATATCAATACGCACCATATTGGCCTCATTATCAAACAATGCCTGTGCCAGTGTCTTGGCAAGCTCTGTCTTACCAACACCGGTTGGTCCTAAGAACAGGAAGGAACCAATTGGCTTAGTCGGATCTTTAATTCCTGCTTTTGAACGGATAATGGAATCGGAAACCAGTTCTACTGCTTCATCCTGCCCAACAACACGGGTATGCAATGCATCTGCCAAATGCAGTGTCTTATTTCTCTCGCTTTCGGTTAATTTCGATACCGGAATTCCTGTCCACTTGGATACAATTGCCGCAATTTCTTCTTCCGATACATTCTCATGCACCATTGCTTTTTCTTTGTCACTTTCTTTTGCTTCTAATTCTGCAAGTTCTTTCTGTAACTGTGGCAATTTACCATATTGTAATTCCGCTGCCTTGTTAAGATCATATCCTCGCTGCGCAATCTGAATATCATTATTGACCTGTTCAATCTCTTCCTTGAGTTCCCGGATCTTATCAACACCCTTCTTCTCATTGTCCCAGTCAGCCTTCATCGAAGCAAACTTCTCACGCAATTCCCGAAGTTCCTCCTGTAGCTTCTCTAATCGTTCTTTACTCAACCGGTCTTCCTCATTCTTAAGGGCTGCTTCCTCAATCTCTAACTGCATCATACGACGCTGGATCTCATCCAATTCTACCGGCATGGAATCCAATTCTGTCTTGATCAAAGCGCATGCCTCATCAACCAGATCGATTGCCTTATCCGGTAGGAAACGATCCGTAATATAACGATTGGAAAGTGTAGCTGCTGCAACAATTGCACCATCTGTTATCTTAACACCATGATATACTTCATACCGGTTCTTCAAGCCTCGCAAAATGGATATCGTATCTTCTACCGTTGGTTCATTTACCATAACCGGCTGGAACCGACGTTCCAGTGCAGCATCCGTCTCAATATACTTCCGGTATTCATCCAGAGTCGTTGCACCAATACAATGCAATTCACCTCTTGCAAGCATTGGTTTCAACATATTACCTGCATCTAACGCACCATCCGTCTTACCGGCACCTACGATCGTATGCAGCTCATCAATGAACAAAATGATCTCACCATTGGACTTCTTAATCTCATCTAACACTGCTTTCAGACGTTCCTCAAACTCACCACGATACTTGGCACCTGCAATCAATGCACCCATATCCAATGCAAAGATCTTCTTATCCTTCAAGCCTTCCGGCACATCTCCTCTGACAATACGTTGTGCCAATCCTTCTACTGCTGCTGTCTTACCAACACCGGGCTCACCGATCAACACCGGATTATTCTTTGTCTTACGGGAAAGGATACGAATAATATTCCGGATCTCTGAATCTCTGCCGATTACCGGATCCAGTTTCTGCTCCTTTGCACGTTTTACCAGATCATATCCATATTTCTCCAGACTGTCATAGGTTGCTTCCGGATTATCACTCTCTACCCGTTGTCCGCCCCGGACATCTGCCAGAACCTTAAGAAAACGATCCTCGGTAATTCCATACTCTCCAAACAAGCCCTTCAACGCCTTATTCGGATGCTTCAACAATGCCAGGAAGATATGTTCAACCGAGATGTATTCATCACCCATCTGTTTTGCTTCTTTTTCCGCATTGACAAAGGTCTTCTGAAAATCGGAACTGGTAAACAGATTACCACCGGATACTTTCGGCCGGTATGCAACCAGCTTCTCTGCCTCCTTCGAAAATTGCTCCAAATCTATGTCCATCTTCTCAATCAGTTTGGCAATGAGACTTTCTTCCACCGTCAATAAGCTGAATAGAATATGCTCCTGATCAATCTCCTGATTATTGTATTCATAGGCAAGCTTCTCGCAATTTTCTACTACTTCTAATGATTTTTTCGTAAATTTCTCTGCGTTCATAATAAGTCCCACCTTTCTATGTGGTCTATATTTTAGAGTATTCCCCATTCCGACCACTAATATTTTCTTGAACAATGCTAGAATATCATCTTTTGTTAGCACTGTCAATAGGTGAGTGCTAAAATTGTCAGAAAATTTTATTTTCTTTGTTTTATTTTGTTTTCCGCTAATTTTATTGCCCCTCAAAAAGGACTATGCTACAATATCGAAAGATTTTACAATCAGAATAATTAGACTACAGAAATGAAAAGAAGGTGCAACTATGAATGAACATAAAAAACAATTAATGGGAATTCCCCTCGTATTGCTTGCCGGTTGTCTATGGGGATTGAGCGGTGTCCTTGGTCAACTTCTATTCCAGAGCACTGATATCTCGATCGGTTATGTCAGCACGATCCGTATGCTTGTATCCGGTGTGGGAATCCTCTCTATCTGCATTATAAAAAAAGATTCATCCATGTTTGCCATCTGGAAAAATAAGAACGCAATGATAAGACTTTTCTTCTTTGCAATTGCCGGAGTCATGTCTGTGCAATACACTTATTTTTCTGCCATTGCAGCGTCTAATGCAGCCACCGGCACAGTCCTGCAATACACCTATCCAATCCTTATGTTACTCTATACTGCCCTATATATGAAGAAAATGCCATCTATCCAGGAGATTTTTGCGATCATATCTGCTTTCTTAGGGATTGTTTTGATTTCCACCCATGGTAATCTGCATACGTTAAGTATCTCTAAGGCAGCTCTTGCATGGGGGCTTTCTTCCGCAGTTGCTTTTGTCATTTATACGGTATCTCCGCAAAAACTCCATAACCGCTATAGCATTTTCGCCGTGACCGGTTGGGGTTTTCTCCTTGCCGGAATCCTTATGTGTATCATTACCAAAAGCTATGCTGTTCATGTTTCATTTACACCATATTCTGCTCTGCTTGTTACTGCAATTGCAATATTCGGTACTTTAATTCCATTTTTAATCTACGGATTCGGTGTACGTCTGCTAGGAAATGTAAAAGCAAGTCTGTTCGCCACAGTGGAACCTGTTGTCAGTGCTATTCTTGCATTTTTCCTTGCAAATGTCACTTTCACCAAAATCGATATTCTTGGATTTGTCTGTATCTTAGGTGCCATACAAGTTGTCGCCATGCAGGCTGTTCGCAAATCAAACGCATGAGAAATACACTTATCGGATCTCATTTACATAGGTTGTCACCCGGTTCTGGATCGTTGTAGTTTGTACACATTTACGCTTTTATCGCCCAGCGTAGTTTTGTCGAACGTGCTCTTGGATTCCGGTTGCACTCCTCCGTAGAAGGACGTGTTACATCCTCTGAAATCTCTGAGTAGATTCCCTGTTTCTTCCCCTGCTTAAATGCCTTCTTCACAAGACGATCCTCACCGGAATGGAATGTAAGGATTGCCACTCTCGCTCCCGGAGCCAATACATCCGGCAGACTATCCAGAAAACTATATAACACTTCAAACTCACTGTTTACATCGATCCGTAATGCCTGAAAACATCTCTGACAGGATTTCTTCACTGCTTCCTTTCGTTCCGCCTGCGGAACAAAGCCCAATGCCTCCTCAATCACATTCTTAAAATCCGTTGTCGTATGAACAGCCCGTTTCTTTCGCTTCCAATCCGTAACCTTAGCTGCAATCTCTACCGCATATGGCTCATCTGAATTCTCCTGCAACATCCCGATCAGTTCTTCTTCTGTCACTTCATTCAAACGTTCGTATGCCGGTGTTCCCTGTTCCGGATTCAATCGCAAATCCAACGGTCCTTCCGCTTTATAAGTAAATCCCCGTTCCGGATTGTCAATCTGCATGGAAGATACCCCAAGATCTGCCAATACAAAATCAAACTTTCCAACCTCTTCGGACAACTGTGCTATATTAGCAAAATTCATCTGTCGGATGGTCAGAATTTCCTCTCCATACCCCTTATCCTCTAAACGCTGTTTCGTCTTCTTACTCTCAATTGGATCTACATCCAACGCATAAATATGACCTTTCCCGTGCAGACATTCCAACATTGCTTTGGTATGCCCTCCATATCCAAGCGTTGCATCTAACCCTTGTTCTCCCGGTTGAATCTTCAATACATCTAAGATCTCCTGCACCATGATCGAAATATGCATTCCCGCAGGGGTACTTCCCTTACGGATTACCTTTTCAATTGTATCCTGATACTTTTCCGGATTCTGTTCTTTGTATTTCTCTGCAAATGTTTTTGGATGTGTTCCACTATATCGTTTACGGCGCTTATGCACCTGTTCTCTCTCTTCCATTCTTATCCTCTTCTACTGCCTATAACAACAATCTTCTCTATATATCCTAAATAATCTTCTTACATACATCCTTCAGGCAACAATTCCCGCAATCAGGCGTTGTACGCGCCGTACATACTGCACGTCCATGATACACCAGACGATGACAAAAATCACTTCCCTCATCCGGAGGTATCAATTTCCATAATGCCATCTCCACTTTTTTGGGTTCCTTTATTCCATCTACTAATCCCATGCGATTCACTAACCGAATACAATGTGTATCCGTAACAATCGCAGGCTTTCCAAATACATCGCCCATAATGAGATTGGCACTCTTACGTCCGACTCCCGGCAGCGCTAATAATGCATCAAAATCTTCCGGTACTTTGCAATCATACTGATCACGCAACATCTTCATACATGCACTGATATCCCTTGCCTTGCTTTTTCCAAGACCACATGGCTTAACAATCGCCTCAATATCTTCTACGGGTGCATCTGCCAAATCCTGAACACTCGGATATTTTGCAAATAATCCCTCCACGACAACATTTACCCTGGCATCTGTACACTGTGCCGCCAACCTTACGCTGACTAACAATTTCCATGCATCATCATATTCCAGGGTACATCCGGCATCCGGATATTCCTGTTTTAACAACTCAATAATATCCAATGCCCGCTGTTTCTTTGTATAACGTTTCTTTTGTTCTGCCATTGATCTATTCCTCTGTTTTCATCCGATAATTGTGCATAAGCGGTCCTCTGCCATGTCCCAAATCCAGTCCGGCTGCAATTGCGCCGGCTACATACTCTTTTGCCTTGCGAACACTTTCTTCCATTGTACAACCTTTTGCAAGAAATGTAGCAATTGCAGAAGACAGCGTACACCCTGTACCATGCGTATTTGCATTCTCATATCGCTTGCCGGATACCCAGATGATCGCTCCATCCATATATAACAGATCGTCCGCTGTCTCTGTTAAATGTCCCCCCTTGATCAATATGGCACCCTTGCAATACGCTGCAATCTCTTTGGCTGCCTGTTCCATATCTGTCCGATCCTGAATCGTAATACCACTTAATACTTCCGCTTCACTTAAATTCGGTGTTATAACATCCGCTCTTGGAATTAACTGCTCCTTCAGCGTGCGGACTGTACGATTCTCCATCAGATTACTGCCACTCGTTGCAACCATAACCGGATCTACAACAACATTATCCGCTTCGTACTCATCTAATTTTTCACAAATTGCTTCCATAATATCCGGCGTAGCGATCATTCCTAATTTCACTGCTTCCGGACGAATATCCTGAAATACCGAATCAATCTGTGCTTTTACCATCTGTACGGAAACTGCTTCCACGCCTTGTACCCCGGTCGTATTCTGCGCAGTCAATGCCGTAATCGCCGTCATTCCGTACTCCCCTAGTGATGTAATCGTCTTTAAATCTGCCTGAATCCCTGCACCGCCACTGGAATCAGAACCTGCTATACTTAATATTGTATGCATACATTTGCACCTTCCTTTTCGTAACTGTCCCTACTTAGCAACCAATTCATCTGCAACTGCACGAAGTTGTTGTGTTGCTTTCCGAATATCCGGTGCCGCAAAGATAGCAGATACAACCGCTACACCATTTACATGGGAACCTTTTAATTGTAGCATATTATCTTTCTGAATGCCACCAATGGCAACAACCGGTATGGAAACAGCCTCGCATATTTCTTTGAGTGTAGCAAATGATACCGCTTCTGCATCTAACTTTGTAGAAGTTGTAAAAACAGAACCCACTCCAAGATAATCCGCCCCATTTTTTTCTGCCTCAATTGCTTCTGCAACTGTATGTGCAGATACACCGATGATCTTATCCTGTCCTAACACCCTGCGTGCTTCCACGAGTGCCAGATCACTCTGACCAATATGAACTCCGTCTGCATCAATCTCTTTGGCAAGTTCTACATCATCATCTACTACATATGGAACATGGTATGCATCTGTAATTGCTTTCACCTCTGTAGCCAATTTTACAAATTCCGGATATGCAAGATTCTTCTCACGGATCTGTATAAAAGTGGCTCCTCCATCTAAAGATTCTTTCACTACTTCGGGCAACGTCCGTCCATTCAGCCACATAGAATCCGTTACAGCATACAAACACATTGCTTTCCTGATATCTTCTTTACTAAATGCTTTCATATTCTTTCCTTCTTTCTCAAAATACCATATGCCGGATGTTTTCCCATCTCTTGACTGGATTCATCCGGCATATCTTTTATATCTCTTCTACTTTTGCACCATGTACCAGCGTTTCGCCATCTAACCGGCTCATGGCATCGATCAGATACATACGCAGGCTGGATGTTCCGCTTCCCTCAGCCTGCACTTTTGCCCCTGCAATTTCACCGCACAAGCCTTCCGCAGCAATCGCCGCTACTACTGCATTTGTCGGATTCTCCATATTAGCTGCTACATATCCGGCAATCACACCATCTAACATACATCCTGTTCCTGTAATCTTTGACATGTCTGCCACACCATTTCTCGTTGCATATGCATGTTCTGCATCTGCAATCACATCAATGGCTCCGGTAATCGCAATGATAGCTCCGGTTGTTTTGCTCAGTTCTTTCGCAAATTCCGCGGTATCTGCAAGATTATCATCTGTAACGGTATCTGCTACATCTGCATCCACGCCCTTTGTAGATCCGCTTCCGGAATATACAGTCTTAATCTCTGAAATATTGCCACGGATCACAGCAAACTGAATTTCCTTCATCAAACGAAAAGTTGTCTCTGTACGAAACTTCGATGCACCTGCTCCAACCGGATCAAGAATGACCGGATGTCCTAATGCATTTGCTTTCTTTCCCGCTAAGATCATGGATTCAATGGATCTTTCATTCAAAGTTCCAATGTTAATGACTAACGCATTACAGATCGAGGTAATATCTTCTACATCCTTCTTATCATCACTCATGATCGGTGAGCCACCACAGGCTAACATCATGTTGGCAACATCATTTACCGTTACATAGTTGGTAATAAAATGCACTAATGGTGTCTTCTTTCGCACATTCTCCAGAATTGTTTTCATAATTTATCCTTTCTATAAAGCCGTCCATCTCGCCTATCGGCTCGATGATCGGGCTGCGCCCTATACCCCAAGATGCATCTGGCTACTTATGCAAGCAAGCTTGCCGTAGCCCATGCATCTTAGGGTGCACGGCTTGAGCCTAGTCCATGATGTCGACATCTTCGCCGCGAAGAATTTTGTTGATATTTCTTACGGCACACATTTTACCACACATGGTACAGGTATCTTCTTTTTCCGGTTTTGACTCTGCACGATATCTTCTTGCTTTGTCACCATCTATCGCTAAATCAAACTGTTTTTCCCAATCCAGCTCCCGACGGGCTTCTCCCATCTGATGATCCCAGTCTTTCGCTCCCGGCACACCCTTTGCGATATCTGCCGCATGTGCTGCGATCTTAGAAGCAATGATTCCTTCTTTTACATCCTCCACCGTTGGCAGACGTAAATGTTCCGCAGGTGTAACATAACATAAGAAAGATGCTCCATAGGTAGCTGCGATTGCTCCGCCAATTGCAGCCGTAATGTGATCATATCCCGGTGCAACGTCCGTAACCAAAGGACCTAACACATAAAATGGTGCCCCTTTACAGATTGTCTGCTCAATCTCCATATTCGAACGGATCTGATTCAGTGGCATATGTCCCGGTCCCTCGATCATAACCTGTACATTCTTATCCCATGCACGCTGTGTCAGTTCTCCCAATGTAACCAATTCTTCAATCTGTGATATGTCTCCGGCATCCTCAATACATCCCGGACGGCAGGCATCTCCTAAACTGATCGTTACATCATACTGATTACAGATATCTAAAATCTCATCATAATACTCATAAAATGGATTCTCATTTCCGGTAAGCTCCATCCATGCAAAGATAATGGAACCACCACGCGATACAATATTCATATGACGTTTTGTATTCTTAAAACGCTGTGCCGTTGCTTTATTGATACCACAATGAATCGTCATAAAATCCACACCGTCTTCCGCATGCATTCTCACTACATCAATCCATTCTCTGGAAGTAATGGATTTTAATGCCTTGTTATAATACACTACTGCATCATAAATCGGAACGGTACCAATGATCGCACTACATTCCGATGTCAATTTGGTACGGAATTTTCTTGTATCTCCAAAAGAACTTAAGTCCATAATTGACTCAGCACCAAGGTTGACTGCCTCCTGTACCTTTTTCATCTCCACATCCATATCCAGGCAGTCCTTCGAGGTACCCAGGTTCACATTGATCTTTGTCTTTAATTTGGTACCAATTCCATATGGTTTCAGACATGTATGATTCTTATTGGCCGGAATAGCTACCTGCCCCTTTGCAACCAGATCACGAATTGTCTCTGCTGACATATTCTCATAATCCGCTACCTGCTTCATCGCTTCTGTAATGATGCCCTTTCTTGCAGCATCCATCTGTGTTGTGTATTCCATTTCATCCTTCCTTTCTATATAACAAAAGACTCCCTGCCGTCACAGAGAGCCTCTATTCATGTTCTTACTTATCCCATATCTCGAATCCCTACGTTAGCATTACCTAAATCAGGTTGCGGGTCGAAGTTGATGACTTCCTCTCAGCCTGCTTCACAAGCTCCCCGTTCCTATTCAATTCCTGTTTAGTGTAACATACCCATTCATTGTTTACAATACCAAAATGTATGTTACGCCTCGTTCTCCGGTATCTCAACAACCGGTCCGCCTGTCAATACCCTTAATATTAAAAATGTTCCCAGTAACAATGTAATGCCTAACACAAATGGCACGATCGGAGTCTGCACAAATCCGGCAACAATATATGTCACAAAAGAAACCGCCGCCACAGTCACTGCATATGGAAGCTGCGTAGACACATGATTTAAATGATTACATTGTGCTCCGGCAGATGCCATAATGGTAGTATCGGAGATTGGGGAACAATGATCGCCGCAAACGGCTCCTGCCATACATGCAGACATCGCAATGATCATCATGGTCGGATTCTTATCTTCAAATGTATGAACAACGATTGGAATCAATATACCAAAAGTTCCCCATGATGTACCGGTTGCAAACGCAAGAAAACAGGCAATCAGGAAAATGATTGCCGGTAACAGGCTTAACCAGTTACCGGATATTCCATTCACGACAGAAGCTACATACTCCTTGGCTCCAAGACTATCCGTCATTGCCTTCAATGTCCATGCAAATGTAAGAATCAGAATCGGAGGCACCATTGCCTTAAATCCTTCCGGCACACACTCCATTGACTGTTTGAATTTTAATATATTACGCAATTTGTAATAAACAATCGTAATAATAAGTGCTACAAAACTTCCGTACATCAATCCTACGGAAGCTACACTATTCGAAAACGCCTCAATGATTCCGGCCCCACTGAAAAATCCACCTGTGTAGATCATTCCTGTAATACAACATACAATAAGTGCAACAATCGGAATTACCAGATCGATCACTTTTCCTCTACCGTCATCCGTTGCATCCTGAGAATCCGTATACGGACGATCCGGGGTTGTAAAGAGATCTCCATGTGTTGCATTGATCTCATGTGTCCGCATCTGTCCAAAATCTACCTTCATAATAACCATTGCAAACATTGCAACGATCGTAAACAATGCATAATAATTATATGGAATCGCTTTGAGGAATAACTGAAATCCATCTTCTCCTTCTACGAATCCGGTAACAGCCGCCGCCCAGGATGAGATTGGCGCAATGATACAGATCGGTGCTGCTGTTGCATCAATCAGATATGCCAGTTTTGCACGGGATACTTCGTGTTTATCCGTAACCGGCCGCATCACACTGCCAACCGTCAGACAATTAAAATAGTCATCTACAAAGATCAGAATACCGAGAAAGATGGTTGCAAGCTGTGCACCCACTCTCGTCTTAATATGCGTAGATGCCCATCGCCCAAATGCTGCCGATCCACCTGCCATATTCATCATACAGACCATAATTCCTAATACAACCAGAAATACCAGAATACCAACATTATCCGGCTTGGACAATACTCCTACAATTCCGTCCTGAAACACATGTTTCATCGTTAATTCCAGACCAAAATTTGAATAAAACAATCCTCCAATAACAATTCCCACAAACAGCGAGCTATAGACTTCCTTCGTGATCAGCGCTAAACCAATCGCAACAACCGGAGGTACCAGCGCCCAGAATGTGGCATACATCTGTGATACATACTCCATAAGATTCTCCCTTCTCTTTCGAATAGCAACCTATCTATCGTGTCGCTCATTTTCTACATAAATGGTATTGTACCATATATATTCCTTTTTTCCAATAAAAAAAGACTGTTTCTTTACTTCTGCAAAAGAAAACAAAACAGTCTTTGATCATTGAATTCTTAATTATGCCTCATGCGGAAAAATAACAGTAAGCAACATCTTAAAATCCTCCTTTGCATATACGGCATGAGGAATGGTTGCCGGCATCACAATTGCTTCTCCCGCATGACAGGTATGCTCTACTCCATCAACCGTAAACAAACCGGTTCCTTCTAAAACATATGCCATCGCATCTCCGAATGAATCATGCGTTCCAATCTCCTCACCTTTCGAAAAAGCAAATAGTGTCACGCTCACCGCATCATTCTGTGCCAACGTCTTACTAATAACCTGTCCTGGCTGTACCTCTAATTCCTTTGCTAAATTGATAACCTTTTCATGATCAATATTTTTAATAAATGCCATATCGCATTCCCCTTTCTCAATATAATACATGATGGGTAGCATCAAAATGTCTTCTGTTATTATAACAACATTAAAAAAAATTATTCAGCAGCTTTTTCTGTTGTCTCTTCCTCTTGTTCCTCAGAATCGCCTTTCTGTGTTGTTTCCGAATCTTCGCCGTCTTCCGAATCTTCTTCCGCATCACCTTCCCCTGAACCTTCTATCTCTTCATCTGATGCCTCTGTATCATCATATAACTGTGCCTGCTGTTCGTTATACTCATCTTCGGATATCTCCGTTAATTTTGCATTATCGTATAAGAAATCCGCAACCTTTTGGTAAGTAAGCTGATAACCAACTTCTTCCTCGCTATAATCTTTCAAGAAATCCTCAGCACTTTCATACCCATACGTTGCATAATTGTCTTTTACAAATTGATCTACCTCTTTTTTAGAACAGCTGATCTTCTCTTTTTGTGCAATTGCTCCCATGATCAATTCTGAATTCACATTGTTAATAATATCCTGTTTCTTTGTATCCTCATCTAATCCTAACATCTCTTCGAACTCAGACAATTCCATTCCATACATAGACGCTGAATATTCATTATCATTGTTATAATTCTCTTCACATTCTGTATACAGATCATCCGGATAACCATTGAATTTGGAGTTGTCTAACAAATACTGCATAATCTCCTGTACGGCTGCTGACTTATATTCTTCTTCACGACTTTCTTCTAATTCCTTCTTCTTGGCAGCCTCATATTCTGCTTTATCCTTATATTCCGTATTTTCCTTTACAAAATCATCATTATATTCCGGAACAATTTCCTTGCTGATCTCATTCAAAGTAACATCTACGGTCGCTTTCTTTCCGATATCTGCATCATCATATGCATAATCTTCCGTAATTTCCACATCGATCTTTTTATTGTCACCTGTCTTCATTCCAACAAGTTCTTCTTCTACTTCCGGAAAAAGATAGCCCTCTCCGATCACAACATCCTCGTCTTGTGCAGAATAATTCTCATTCTCTTTGCCATCTATCGTAGTTTTATATGTTACATTCGCATAATCATCTTCCTTTGCAGCCCGGTCTGTGATCGGATCATAGGTTACATAATCATACATCTCTTCATCGATTGCACTTTGGACTTCCTCATCCGTAATCTCAAATGTAACTTTTGATGCTTCTACTCCTTTGTAATCACATAAATCTACATATTTTGAATATGAAATATTCTTCAGGTACGGATTGCTTTGCCCACATCCGGTTATCCCTGCCATAATCAATACACTTGCCATTCCTAACGCTATTATCTTCTTCATTCTTATCTCCTTTATCTTATGGTAATATATAACCTGCTGCCCGATACAGTTCGTACCATTCTTTACGGCTCAGTATTATGTTAACCGATTCACATAACTGCACTAAATGCTCCGGATTCATTGTACCTGCCAAAACCTGCATCTGTGCCGGATGTCTGAGTATCCACGCAATTGCAATCGCTGATTTGGAAACATGTCTTTCCTCTGCAATTCTGCCTAATACATCATTTACCTCCGGGAATTTCTCATTATCAATAAAACTGCCCTCAAAGAAACCATACTGCAACGGCGACCATGCCTGAATCGTTATATTATGCAATCTGCAGTAATCTAAAACTGCCATATCTCTACTTGCAGCTCCGTCTGTCAACATATTGGCTTCTAATCCTTGTTGTATCATTCCTGCATGCATTAACCCAAACTGCATCTGGTTCACCTGTATCGGAACTTTACACACCGACTGTAACAATTCAATCTGTGCGGACGTAAAGTTGCTCACTCCGAATCTTCTTACCTTCCCGGTTCTTTGCAGCTGATGAAGTGTATCTGCTACTTCCTCAACATCCATCAACGCATCCGGTCTGTGTAATAACAGCAAATCAATATATTCCGCCTGTAACCGGCGTAAACTGTCATCCACGGAAGATAATATATGTGCAGCCGAAAAATCATAATATCCATCACGGATTCCACATTTGGTCTGAATCCTCATACGCTCCCGCATTCCCTTATTCTCCGCAAGGGCTTTTCCGAATACCTCTTCGCTTCTTCCTGCTCCGTAGATATCCGCATGGTCAAACAGGTTCACCCCGTTATCTAATGCTGTATTGATCAATTTGGAGACTTCCTGTACCGACATATCAGCCATTCGCATACAACCTAACCCGATCCGGCTGGCATCCATATTGGAATCTCCTAACTCCATCGCCATCTCACCGCCTAACGGTTTCACGGATTTGCTTTCAAAGCCGACTGTTCCCGCCACTTTATTTGCCATCCGCATCAGAATATTCCGGTGTGTTTTGATTACGTGGAAATATATATTTTCTACCTTATCTGCAAACTGCTGTGTAGAAAACGGCTCTGCACTTGCCACGGCATTCTTACTGTAATCAATGCCTTGTGGATTCCTTAACACCTTATCCATTCCTCTTACAAAAGAATCCTCGTCTAGAAATTCATATCCATTTTTCCCTTCAAACAATACTCCATCCAAACAAGGATCTCTTCTCGCTACAACCGGCAATCCCGAAGCTAATGCCTCAATATAGGTTAATCCCTGTGTCTCGCTGGTTGATCCGGAAACAAAGACATCCGCCACCTGATAATAATGCGTAATCTCATCCCATGGTTTTGCTCCGGCAAATATAATCTGCTTTCTATGTTTGAGCGTCTTTGCCTGACGTTCTAATGTTCCCCGTTGCGGTCCGTCCCCAACTACAAGAAATGTAACATCCGGATTCGTGTCCATATAATGATTCAGGTATAGCATTACCTCATCAATATTCTTCTCATCAGACACACGGCCTAAATAAAGGACGACTTTATTGTCCTTCGGAATACCTAGTGCCGCTTTTAACTTGTTACGCTGCATTGCCGTGTCCCTGACTTCAAAATGACTCAGATCAATTCCTGTCGGGATTACATTGATATCCGGCTTAACACCATAATGCCGCATCAGATTGGCTACCTTTTCTGTCGGAACAATCAGTTCTTCTGCACCACGGACACTGAATTTACTAAACATTTTAACAAATGCTTTTGCTCTTTTTTCACTGGAAATATACTTCTTAATATAATGTGTATAATCTTCATATATTGTATGATATGTGTGGACAACCGGAACGAACAGCTCATGTGCCATGATTCTTCCAAACATTCCGATTGCAAACTCTGTATTCGTATGAATAATATCTAACTTCATCTTATGGATCTTCATTGCGATCTTCGGATGATAAAATAATCCAATTCTACGCTCCGGAACAAAGGAACATGCTTTTGACGGAACACGGAATACACCTTTTTCATTCGCTGGTGCGTCCGGTGTCTTTGTCGTAATGACATATACATTGTGTCCCTTTTTCTCCAGTTCTTTTTTTAATAAATATACGGAATTCGCAACTCCATTCAATTCCGGATAATACGTGTCCGTAAATAATCCAATATTCATATTCTGACTCCTTGCTTCCCTGTCATACAAAGCTCATTGTAATACATTTCCGTGAAAATGTCTTGTAAAATTTTTGTGTCTCTTAATATCCCCTCTGTGCTTTTTCTTTTGCTTCCGCTATCTCTGCCTCTTTCTTTGCTTCATCCTCAGCAGCCTCCCGATTCAACCGGTCTATGATCTCCTGTGCTCTTCTTAAATTTTCTGCTTCCTGCTCTGCCAACTGCCCTGCTTTCCGTTCCTCTTCCTCATGCAGTCTGGCCTCCCTGCCTTCTTCAATAAATGCATTTACATTCACCTTATTGGCATTCATAATGGCAGCGATCCGCTCTTTTTCCTGTTGTTCCCTGCGTAATCTCTCTATTTCCTGCTGTCTGTTACGTTCCTGCTCCCGTCTTAGCTGTTCTGCCCTTTGCCGTGCATATTCTGCATCATCATAAGTTGTATTCGGCGCATACTGTTCCTGCGCCGAATCTGCCTGTACCATATCTGCCACATTCTCTTCCGCATCTGCAGATTCACTATCTGTCTTTGATGTCACAGACACAATCGGCTGTTGCTCCGCCTGTACATTATTATCATAGCGGATAATAAACACCGGAAGGATCACCTGTTGCCACCACTTGATCACGTTGCTCTTTAATTTTGAAAAAAATGTCATAACCGCCCTTTTCCCTTCTCTGTTCTATACCCATGTAACTACACCCATTCATTTATTCATCATCTTCCTGTGGAAATTGCCGCAACAAAAAACGTCTTTTATATTTCAATGCCGCATAATCCGTAATCCGCTTCAGACATGTAAAATCTGCTGTGCCTCCAATTACCCCGATAAATGTTGATCCCTGTAAAAACTTACCATATAACAATTCATGTGATAATGCTTCCGCCGATGCATCAATCTGTCTTCGGATCTGTAACTCTACAACAAATGAATCTGTCTGTTGTTCTTCCTCCGCAAATTCCTCTTTATAATATCGTCTTATCAATTTGTTCATATCGGCATCTTTCTTCCGTAATTCATCCCCACTTTTCAACGCTGTGTCAATCAGCTTAAGAATAAATAATTTCTCTTTCTCTTCTCGATAGGAAAATCCATAACTTAATGCAATCTCATAAATGCTCTTCAACATGACCGAAACAAAGATCGGAATATCCGGAATGCCTAACCCTACTATACCGAATCCGATTCCCTCTATCGTTGTGATCGTAAGATTCTTCGCTCTCGTTCTTCTTGCCTGACGTTCAAATTTCCGAATCGTCTTACCGCTAAATCCCTCATGCCGGATATCTCTTTCATGCTCCCTGAATAGCCTTACCTGTCGTTCTTTCCGATACGTTTTCTCAATGAGCCCCGATCCTTTTTCAAACACTGTCACAAATGCCTTGTTAAATGCCGTCTCTAACGTCTTCTGTAAAGTAACCGGCACTTTCTTCTCAACAAACCTCACCCATTTCGGTGTCTTGTCCATAATATGCCCTACGATGTAAGACTCCTCTTTTAATTTCTGTAACCGCCACTCATTTTCCCATGAAAACTGACTCATATGCATCCTTCTTTTCTATATAAACTCAATCATATATTCTTTAAATGTGCCTCTCCTGTAATCTCAAATATCCTAAGCACTATATACAAATATTATACATTACCCCCCTCATAATAACAACTTAAAATTCCTCTTGCACAGCGTAGTGAATTCTGACAGAAACAGTGCGAAACGCAGTGCAGTAAATAAGCAGCTGTATGATGTAACTAATATCATGCGCAGGTACTTCAGAGCCGCCGGTACTTAGCGAGGTTTTTTCGAGCTTAGTACCGCTGCGAGCGATGAGTAGCGAGAGCGTGCCTGCAATGATATTTAGTTATCATCGTACAACTGCTTTCATATTCTATCCGTTTCGCACGTCCGTCACTTACGCTGTGCAAGGGAAAGTGTTTCTATGCGTTGAGGACCGCTTCCTTCATATCTTTCACATAATCCGTTATATACAGGGCAGCTTCTTTCCCATACTTTGCTACCAGTTTTACGATAGCACTTCCTACAATTGCTCCATCCGACAATGCTGCCATTTTCTTTGCCTGTTCCGGTGTTGAGATACCGAATCCAACGGCAACCGGAGTATCGGTTACTGCCTTAACGTGCTGCACCATTGCTCCGATATCGGTTGTAATCTCAGAGCGGACACCCGTTACACCTAATGAAGATACGCAATAGATAAAACCTTCTGCCTCTTTGGCAATCCGCTCAATTCTCTCCTTGGATGTCGGTGCGATCATAGAGATCAGATCGATGCCATATTTTTTGCATGCACCGGACAGTTCTGCCTTTTCCTCAAATGGTACATCCGGCACGATCACGCCATCAATTCCGACCACCGCACACCGTTCCATAAAACGTTCCGTTCCATATACATAGATTGGATTCATATACGTCATAAATATGAATGGTGTGTCAATCTCTTTTCGCAGTCTTGCGACCATATCAAATAATGCATCTGTCGTTGTACCTGCACTTAACGCCCGCAGATCTGCTTCCTGAATAACCGGTCCTTCGGCAATCGGATCTGAAAATGGAATTCCAATCTCGATAATATCAGCTCCACTTTTTGCCATTGCTTTGATCAGTTCGTAACTTGTTTCTATATCCGGATCTCCTCCGGTAATAAATGGAATAAATGCTTTTTCCTTTGCAAATGCGTCACTAATTCTACTCATAAATCTCCACTCCTCTATATCTTGCAATTGCTGCTACATCTTTGTCACCACGTCCGGAAACAGTTGCAATAATGATCTGATCCTTATCCATCCTGCCTGCAATCTTCATGACCTGTGCAATCGCATGTGCACTCTCAATCGCAGGAATAATTCCCTCGGTTCTTGACAAATATTCAAATGCTTCTACTGCCTCTTCATCTGTGATCGGCACATAAGTCGCACGTCCAGTCTCATTTAACCATGCATGTTCCGGTCCGATTCCCGGATAATCCAATCCCGCGGAAATGGAATATACCGGTGCGATCTGCCCATACTCGTTCTGACAAAACAGAGATTTCATACCGTGAAAAATACCCATGGAACCATTTGCAACCGTTGCCGCATTCTTCGGATTATTTACGCCAAGTCCCGCTGCCTCACAACCGATCAATGCAACGCCTTCATCCTTAATATACTCGTAAAAGGAACCCATTGCATTACTTCCGCCGCCCACACAGGCTACCACTGCATCCGGAAGCTTTCCTTCTGCCTCTAAGATCTGCTGGCGGCTCTCTTTACTGATCACGCTCTGGAAATCTCTCACGATCATTGGAAACGGATGTGGTCCCATAACAGAACCTAATACATATAATGTATCATCCACACGGGATGTCCATTCTCTCATCGCCTCATTTACGGCATCCTTTAACGTCATGGTTCCGGTTGTTACCGGATGTACCTTCGCACCAAGCAGTTCCATTCGGAATACATTGAGTGCCTGTCGCTCGGTGTCCTCTTTCCCCATAAAGATCTCACATTCCATTCCCAGCAACGCTGCTGCCGTAGCCGTAGCCACTCCATGCTGTCCGGCTCCTGTTTCTGCAATTACCCGCGTTTTTCCCATTTTCTTTGCAAGCAGCACCTGACCTAATACGTTATTGATCTTATGCGATCCGGTATGATTGAGATCTTCCCTTTTCAGATAGATCTTTGCGCCACCAAGATCTTTGGTCATCTTCTCCGCATAATATAACAATGATGGACGACCTGCATAATTCTTAAGCAGATCCTCTAATTCCCGATTAAATTCCGGATCATTCTTATAATGTTCATATGCTTCCTCTAATTCATGTACCGCATTCATAAGCGTTTCCGGCACATATTGTCCTCCATATTCTCCATATCTTCCTGTTTCACTCATATTTAATCTCCTTCTTCTGCAATATTGGCACATATTATTTTTCTGTTCCCTGTATGCAATTATTATCTTTCCGTAATTATCTATTATATAGTGTGTACAAGATGCACAAGTTCATCAATCTTAGCAGCATCCTTGACACCATCTGTCTCAACCGAACTGCTCACATCTACGCAAACCGGTAAATTGTGCTTATCCTTTAATATTTGTAATATCGGTATTACATTCTCCCGGTCAATCCCACCTGCTAACAGATAGGGTTTGGTAAGCGGCGGGATCAGATTATGATCAAACACCTTTCCGCTTCCACCATATTCATCTGCATGAAATGCATCCAACAACAGGTAGTCAACCGGAAGACTGTCTGCCTCTTCTATCTGTGTCCTGTTTTGCACCCGGACCGCTTTGATGATCGGCACCATACAGCCTGCCAATTGCAATTGTTGTTTCAAGGATTGAATGTACTGCACACCTTCATTTCCATGCAATTGCACAATATTGAGAGTGCCTTCCTTTACCAATTGTACAATCGCTTCTATGTTTTCATCCACAAAAACTCCAACTGTCTGGATCTGTGGGTTCATCCGGTCTTTCAATTGCTTTGCCATAGCCGGTGTAATCCGCCTTTTCGTTCCGGCAAAGACGAACCCGGCATAATCCGGTCCGGATGCATTCACATATTCCACATCTTCTGTTCGTTTCAATCCGCATATCTTAATCTGCATAAGCATTTCCTCTAAGTTCTGCTAACTTCTGTACTTTGTCCGGTGCACGCATCAACGTTTCACCAATCAGGACTGCATTTACTTTCTGTTCCTCAAATGCTGCTACATCCTCTCTGGTCCGAATCCCACTCTCTGCAACAAACAATGTACCTTCCGGTGCACAGGCACGCAGCCTGGTACTGTTATGAATATCCACTGTAAAATCCTTGAGATTCCGGTTGTTTACGCCAATCACTCCTGCTCCGGCTCTGACTGCCATCGCGATCTCGTTCTCATCATGCGCCTCCACCAAAGCAGTAAGCCCTAACTCCTGACAGATTCCAATGCATTCCGTCAAAAATGATTCCTCTAACAATGCACAGATCAGTAATACCGCATTCGCACCAATCACTTTTGCCTGATAGATCTGATATACATCTACCGTAAAATCTTTGCGCAAGATTGGTATGGCAACTTCTTTCCGTATCTCCTGTAAATACTGATCGCTTCCAAGAAAATACTTCGGCTCCGTCAATACAGACAGGCAATCGGCTCCTGCTTTCTCATATTCCTTTGCAATCTCCACATAAGGAAACTTCTCAGCGATCAGTCCTTTCGACGGAGAGGCTTTTTTTACCTCACAGATAAATGCCATATTTTTATTGCGCAATGCCTGCTCAAAAGCAAAATTGGGAAGTGTACTCTTTGTCGCCAACGCCCGCTCTTTCATCTGTAAAAGAGAAATCTCTTCTTTCTCTTTTTCAACCTGTATCCGTTTATCTGCCGCAATCCGCTCTAAAATATCTGCTGCCATGATAACTCCTTTCCATTACCGGCTACGCATTGGTCAATTTCACAAACTGTTCCAATACCTGCATTGCCTTTCCACTGTCAATCATGTCTTCTGCAATCTTTGCAGCAGCCTGAAGTGTATCCGCTTTTCCCGCAATGTAAATGCAGGCTGCTGCGTTCATAACAACCGCATTTCTCTTTGCCCCTGTTTCTTTTCCGCTTAAGATATCCTTCGTAATCTGTGCATTTTCTGCCGGATCTCCACCAACCAGTTCACTCTTATCACAAGTCGCAAATCCAAAATCTTCCGGTTGTATTATATATTTTGCAAATTGACCTTGGTTAATTTCACACACGGTAGTCGGAGCACTCATGGATATCTCGTCTAAGCAATCCTGGCCGTACACGATCATTCCCCGTTCCACACCAAGCCCGGAAAGTACCGGTGCCATCTGGTCAACCAGTTCTTCCTTATATACACCAAGTATCTGCATTCCTGCCTTTGCTGGATTCGTAAGCGGTCCTAATATATTAAAGATCGTTGGAATACCAAGTGCTTTTCGAACTGGTGCTACATATTTCATTGCCTTATGATACACCTGTGCAAACATAAAGCTCATATTACATTTTCTTAAAACCTCGCCCATCTTTTCCGGTGCAATCGTAATATTGACACCCAATGCTTCTAATACATCTGCCGCACCACTTTTGCTCGATACACTTCGATTGCCGTGCTTTGCAACCGGAACTCCTGCTGCTGCCGCAACCATACCACTTGTTGTTGAGATGTTAAATGAATTCGCACAGTCACCACCTGTACCGACAATCTCTAATACCTCCAGACCATCATGTGGTAACTCTTCTGCATGATTCCGCATACCATTTGCACTCGCGGTAATCTCATCTGTGGTTTCCCCTTTCATATGTAATGCAGTAAGATAACCTGCTGTTACAATCTCAGAAACCTCACCGCCAAAGATCTCATCCATACATGCGTATGCCTCATCATAAGTTAAATCATTTCCTGCTGCCACTTTCTTTAATGCTTCCATAATCATGATCTTTTCCTCCTTTAAGTTTCTTTCTATTCTCTATTGCAAAAAATTCTCTAACATCTGTTTGCCATATTCGGTAAGCACCGATTCCGGATGAAACTGAAAACCATATATCTGTTTATCCTTGTGTTTCACTGCCATCACTTCACCATCGTCTGTCTGTGCAATCAACTGTAAACATTCCGGCATTTTCGCTGCATCTGCCGCAAGCGAATGATATCTGGCGATCTTAACGTGTTCCGGTATTCCGGCAAAGATCGGTTCATCCGAATCAAAGGTGATCTCACTCTGCTTTCCATGCATCAGCTCCCTGGCATATACAACCTTGCCGCCAAATGCTTCACAGATTGCCTGATGTCCTAAACATACACCAAGAATCTTAACCGGACGGTCATATTTTCTTAATAATTTTTCACAAATACCCGCATTTTCCGGTCTTCCCGGTCCCGGTGACAAAATGATATATTCCGGTTTGAGATCTTCAATCTCCTGTATCGTCATCTCATCATTACGGATTACCCGGATTCCGTAATGATCATTTTCTCCCTCACTGATTTTTCCTTCTTCATATCGTTTCTTCTGTATGCCGCCGATCAACTGCACCAGATTATAGGAAAAACTGTCGTAATTATCAATCAGTAATATCATTTAACCATTCACCTCCGCTGCACATTTCACTGCTTCAATAACTGCCCCCGCTTTATTGGCACATTCCATATATTCGCTTTCCGGTACACTATCCGCAACGATTCCGGCTCCTGCCTGCACATATACCTTCTCGCCTTTCTTAACGGCTGTCCGGATTGCAATACAAACATCTAAATTACCGGAAAAGTCAAGATATCCGATTGCTCCACCATATACGCCCCTTGCGACCGGCTCTAATTCGTCGATGATCTCACACGCCCGGAACTTTGGCGCTCCGGAAAGTGTGCCTGCCGGAAGCATTGCCTTAATGGTATCGCATCCGTCTTTGTCCTTCCGGATCTGACCAACTACCGTAGATGCAATATGCATTACCTTGGAAAATCGGTGAATCTTCATATATTCTTCCACTTCTACCGTACCAAACTGTGCCAGTCTTCCAATATCATTTCTTGCCAGATCCACTAACATATTGTGTTCTGCACATTCCTTCTTATCGTCTAACAGCTCTGTCTCTAATGCCACATCCTGCTCCGTTGTTTCTCCCCTTTTCCTTGTGCCTGCAACCGGAAATGTTGTAAGTTTGCCATTTACCAGTTTCACCATTGTCTCCGGAGAGGTTCCTGCAATCTCCATATCTTCACAGCCAATAAAATACATATAAGGAGATGGATTCGTTGTCCGTAATACCCGGTATGTATTGATCAGACTGCCTTTATAATCCGCCTCGAATCTTCTGGAAATAACACCCTGAAAAATATCACCCTCCCGGATATAATGTTTGGTCTGCTCCACCATATTACAATATTCTTCTTTCGAAAGGTTACAGGTAAATTCCACATTTTGATCTGCCTGTTCTTTGGCTAATGGTGTAGTATCCTGAATCAGATGGATCATTTTTTCAATCTCAAGCAGTGCCTTTTTGTAACCTTTCTCTCCATCTTCACTTCCATAATTTGCGATCACACTGATCTTCTGTTTCAGATGATCGTAGGCAATTACTTTATCAAACAACATCAGTTTGTAATCATCAAAATCACTTTTTTTCAAATGCAATTTGGGTTCTGCATATCCGATCATTTCATAAGAAAAATATCCAACCAGACCACCTGTAAAACTCGGCATTCCCGGAATGGATGGGGAATGATACTGTGCGATCAGATTGCGAAGTGCCTCATATGCATCCTGCTTCTGCTCCGTTACCATTGCCCCGCTTTTCATTCTCACTACGCCATCTTTACAACTGATCTGTAATAACGGACTCACTCCCAAGAAAGAATATTGTCCCCATTGTTTTCCACCTTCTACACTCTCTAGTAAATAATAGCGGTTGTCGATTTCTTTCAGTCTGCGAAGCAGGGTGATCGGTGTTACGATATCTGCGTATATTTCTTTACACACCGGAATCATGTTATATTCTTTTTCGTATTGCTTCGCCGTCTCATAGTTTGGATACATATCTGCACTCCTTTCTTCTCTTATGTTAATACTTGCAACCTTGATTTCGCCTTGCACAATAAATGCAAACATAAAAAAGGCTTCTGTCCCCGAAAGGGACAAAAGCCTGATAATCAACTTCTGCGGTACCACCCAAATTGATGCATTGCATCCACTCTTCATACATACTATCATATGTACCCTATTGATAACGGACAGGTTCCCGTTGGCATCTACTTTGCATATTGCATTTCAAGCCACCCTCGTAAGTCCATTCACCTATTGACCACTTGCTGTATCTCACCACCACAGCTCTCTGTATAGCTTTACAATAGCCTACTCTTCTTACTCATCGGTTTCGTAGCACTGTTATAATTATTTCTTATTAATGTTTTTCAACTAATTCATAGTATATCTGCCTAAATTCAGATTGTCAAACAATTATAAATTATGTTGTAATAACTTTTTGTTATGACCTGCGTAAGATTCCACTTTCATCCACTGCCTGAACAACCTTTGCAAGTTCCTCCGGCGGCATCACAAGTGCAAACCGGACATATCCTTCTCCACCGGTTCCAAACGCATCGCCCGGTGTACACAGCACACCTGCACTTTCCACCATCGTCATACAGAACTCTCTAGAGCTTGCATATCCTTCCGGCACCGGTGCCCACACAAACATGGTTCCCTGACTATCCGGTACATTCCAGCCAATACTGCGGAAACCGCCACAAAGTGCATCTCTTCTCTTCTGATACTCAGCACACTGTTTCTTTACAAACTCATTGGAGCCATTCAATGCTGCAATTGCACCATACTGAATCGGAAGAAATGTTCCAAAATCAAACTGACTGCGCAATAACTTCAACGCATCTACTGCATCCTTTCTTCCCAAAAAGAATGATACACGTGCACCCGTTACATTAAATGACTTAGACAAGGAGAAGAATTCCGCTCCAATCTCCATGGCTCCCGGCACTGACAAAAACGATTCTCCCACTTTTCCATCATAAATAATATCAGAATACGCATTATCATGAATAACAAATATATTATATTTCTTAGCAAATGCAACCAATTCTTCATAAAATGACCGGGGTGCTGTCCGGCATACCGGATTATACGGATAGGAAACGATCATCAGCTTTGCTTTCTCCGCAATCTCCTCCGGAATGTCCGAAAGTACCGGCAAAAAATCATTTTCTTCTTTCAGATCATAAAAGTACATATCGGCACCACTTAGATATGACCCGGCTTCAAAGATCGGATAACCGGGATTGGGCAATAGCACAAGATCTCCCTCGTCTAATAACGCCATTCCGACATGTCCCATCCCTTCCTGTGTTCCATGCACACCCGTAATGCAGTCCGGAGCAATATCAACGCCAAAACGTTTCTTATAATAACCGGATACCGCATCTAAAAGCTCCGGAATATCTCTCAGTGAATACTTATAATTCTCCGGCTTGCTCGCAGCCTCTAACACCGCATCCATAATATGCTTCGGCGGTTCAAAATCAGGAGTTCCTACCGACAGATTGTATATATGTCTGCCCTGCTGCTCCATCTCATCTTTTTTGTCATTTAATTCTGCAAAAATTCCGGTTTGAAAATGCTCCAGCCGCTTTGCAGCAATCTTATCATTTATGCTCATTTTACTGTTCCTTTCCCCTTAGTTGCGCCCATTCATCTGTCGGTTACGCTCATTTTCCTCTTTGCAGTCTAACGCAAACTGAATCAAAAATTCATAAAAATCTTTTACGAACGGATTATCCGAAAACTGCGGATTATAAGTAATTATGATATCCCGCTTGCATTCCGGGCTCTTGATCGGCAATAATACAACATTTTGCGACTTCTGCCAGATACTTTCCCATGAATATTCCGGCCAGAAACCAACACCTAATCCGGCACTGATCAGGCTTCGTACAGATTCAAAATTCATACTTTCAAACACAATATCCGGTGAAAATCCTGCCTCAAAACAAAACTGATCACAGATGCTACGGATCGGTCTCGTATTAGTCATAACAATAAAGCCTTCTTCCGATACATCCGCCAATTCGATCTCTTTATAATCTGCATACGGTGACGAAGACGGAACTGCAAGGAAAAACTTCTCCTCTAAAATGGTCTGATTTGCCGCCGTTGAACGTTTTGGTAACGTTGCTGTAATACAAAGATCATAATCCATTGAGGAAGGACTCTGCACAAACTGAAAATTCACATCCGGATGTTTCTCTTTGTATGCAATAATGCAGTTGGTTACTAAGACAGATGCCGCCAATACATTTATATGAATTGTCATATGCTGCTTTCTCGCTGTATCTGCTAATTTCTTTGGCAGATCATCCAGACTCTTCATGATCGGTTTCAATTCTTCTACCAGTAATTTTCCCGGTGCACTTAATGTAATACCACCCTTTCGACGATCAAATAACTTTACACCCAGCTCCTGTTCCAATCGTTTGATCGACTGGGACAATGCCGGCTGTGCAATATGCAAAGAATTGGCAGCCTTTGTAATATGTTCATACTGTGCTGCCACCATAAAATACTGTAACTGTTGAAGTTCCATACCCGCCTCCGTTTCTATATTTATCCAACAAACAGAACTCTGTTTCTAACGCAAAGAAATAGACTCCTAAGTATCACTTCAGAAGTCTGTTCATAATCTCAGATGATTCTATTATAATTTTTATATTATGTAGTGTCAAGTTGCAAATCACACGAACACAAACAACTTTGATCTGCAATCCGAACCTTTCTTCCGACTATCCTGTCACAAAGTCCTGCAAGCTTAATAATATATAGTAGTATGAATATCATCATTTCATGAAAAGAATCGAAAAGAGGTATGATCGAATGACTCATCTGTCAAACAGCCTGGATTGGAACCAGGTTATCCTTACAATCTGGACGGTTGTGTTATTACCCGTCATAACATACATCGGAAATGAGTTTAAACAATATGCTGAAGCCAGAAAAATTGATAACTATAATGAAATTCTGCAAAAAAGTGTAATGTCCGTGGTCAAAGATGTCTATGAAACCGAAGTAAAAAATATTAAAGGCACCGATGCATGGACCGATGAACAAAAGGAAAAAGCACGCTCCATAGCCAAAAATAAAATCATCTTTGCATTACCTGCTTCTGCTTATAACTGCTTAAAACTAGAAAATCCGGACTTTAATGAATATGTATATTCTTTGATCGAGGCAAGCTTATTTGACCTGAAGAATAAGCAGGAGGTGATGTAATGTCCTATACTTTAAAAAAACATTTGTCTAAAAAAAGTAATTACGGTGCAAAGCGAAGCACTTCTGCCATAAAATATATTGTAATCCACTACACAGCCAATGACGGGGACGCCGACGAATCTAATGCCAGATATTTTTCCAATAATTCCGTAAAATCCTCTGCCCATTATTTTGTAGATGATGACTCCATTACACAATCTGTTCCCGATCATTATGTTGCATGGGCAGTCGGAGGCACAAAATACAGTAACACCAATATTACCGGCGGCGGAAAATATTATACAATCTGCACGAATAGTAACAGCATTAGCATCGAATTGTGCGACACGAAAAGAGATGGTAAATATTATCCCTCTGCTGCAACAATCCAAAATGCATTGGCATTCACCCGGAAATTAATGAAAAAGTATAACATTCCACAATCTCACGTCATCCGTCATTTTGATGTGACCGGAAAAATCTGTCCGGCATATTGGTGTGGTACAAAAGCGAAAAACAACTTGTGGAAAACTGAATTTTACAACAGATTATCCGGCACTTCTCCCCGTCCAACCAAATCATCCTCCACCAAATACACCCATTCAAAATTCTTATCCGACCTTAAAACAATATTAAAACTAAAATCAAATGCATCTGCCAAAACCATCCTCTCAAAAACCATTACCGTATCCAGCACTAAAAATCGAACACATAAAATTGTGCTGCCCATTCAAAAATATCTGAATAGTTTAGGATATGATTGCGGCAAAGCAGATGGTATTGCCGGAACAAAGTTCCATGCCGCAGTGAAGTCTTTCCAGAAAAAGAATAAATGCGTAGTCGACGGCGAGATCACCGCACGAAACGCAACCTGGAAAGCATTATTAAAAATCAAGAAGTAAGTTATAATTATCAGCCATACTGTATACATTTTGTAAACTTCTTGTTGAATTAGTTTTCAAAATGTATATAATATATTTGTAAAGGAGATGTACCTATGAGGAAAAATCAATTTGCTCAACTTCTAAAACATTATTTATCTCTTAATGGAAAAACACCTGTCTCTTATACACATCTC
>ERZ1026876.196-NODE-196-length-39510-cov-42.598353_pt1 | contig 39510 bp, 55 predicted proteins | sample MGYA00380168_ERZ1026876 | MGnify/ENA primary metagenome ERZ1026876 (study PRJEB33269, sample SAMEA4719804) | human gut metagenome | biome: human-associated habitat; feature: organic feature; material: feces | place: Cameroon | collected 2013-10 ... | reverse complement strand
GGAGATGTGTATAAGAGACAGATATTATATTTATATAAAAGAAAAGGTAAAAATGGATAATCTATCAATGGTGCATTGTATATAAAATAGAAATATAAGGAGGTATTTTATATGCCAGCATTAAAAGATAGAATTGGATAGCGATATGGAAGATTAATTGTATTAGAGCGCGCACCAAATGGTACACATAATAGAGTAATGTGGAAATGTCAATGCGATTGTGGTAATATTTGCACGGTATATGGAAATAATCTATAGAATGGAGATACAAAGTCTTGCGGATGCCTTAATACAGAAACTAGAAGATAGCTTGGACTATCCAATAAACAAGATTTGACGGGAAAGAAATTTGGTTTATTAACTGTAATAGAAGATTTGCATTAGAGAGCTTCTGATAGTAATTATTCACATTTGTATAAATGTTTATGCGATTGCGGAAATGAAGTTATTGTAAGGGACTCTAATTTACGGAGTGGCAATACTCAATCTTGTGGTTGTCTAACTATGTCTCATGGAGAATTGCAAATAGCAAAACTTTTAGATAAAGCTAATATAAAATATGCCTCAGAATATTCTGTAAATATTGATGAATTTAAAGGTCGATTTGACTTTGCGGTTATCGACGATGATAGTAATCCTTTATATTTTATAGAGTATGATGGAAAATAGCATTTTACGAGTTGTTCTGGTATATTCCAAGACTAGTTTGATAGTATTCATGCACGAGATTTAAGGAAAAATAATTATTGCTATAAGCAAAATATGCCTTTGATTAGGATTCCTTATACAGTTAAAAATATCGCAATTCAAGATCTTAAACTGGAAACTTCAAAATATATTTTGACACAATAGATGGAGAATCAATATTATGAGCTTTAATAAAGAAACTATCGAGAGCCTATATCCAGAAGCTCGTATGATAGATGCGATGAAGGTTTGGAAATTGCCGCAAGGAAAAGAAAATATGCTTTCAGAAATTTGCAATAGCGGAGAATATTTCTTAACTGAAAAAATTGATGGATGTTGGTATGAATTCGAAAAAACTGAAAATCATTCTTATCTTTTTGGTCGCACAGTAAGTAAACTATCTGGTATTCTTACAGAGAAAAGTGACAATGTACCTCATTTGAAGGAAGCATTGAGCTGCCTTCCCGCAGGAACTATTCTTATTGGAGAAATCTATGTTCCCGGTGGTACATCAAAAGATACCGTAAGTATTATGGGATGTTTACCGGCTCTTGCTATCAAGAGACAGGAAAAAGAGCCAATTCACTATTATGTGCATGACATTATTGCATATGATACAGTCAGTCTTATTGACTCACCTGCGGATTTGCGTTATAAGATTCTTTCCGCTATCTGGAAGAAGCATAATCTTGACCAGTATAGTTTCTTAAGACTTGCTACTCGCGTTGATGAAGATATGGAGGCTGAAATTTCTCGTATCTTAAAATCTGGCGGCGAAGGCGCGGTCTTAAAGAAGAAAGATTATCCATATACTCCCGGTAAAAGACCTGCATGGTCTACTATCAAAGTTAAGCAGATGGATTCTATTGATTTAATCTGCACTGGCTTTTGTGATGCTACGAGAGAGTATACAGGTAAAGAATTAGCCACTTGGGAATACTGGGAAGAGCGTGGCGAACAAAGCCAAGATGGTGAATACACTTGGTTATTAAGCGAAGGTCAATATTATGAAGACCATTTGCATAACCCTCATATCTATAGACCAGTAACTAAGCCTTATTTTCTTGGCTGGAAAACTGCAATTAAAATTGGCGCATACAATGATAAGGGTGAGCTTGTTGATTTAGGTACAGTTAGCTCTGGATTAACTGACGATAACAAAAGAGAAATGACTGAGAATCCCGACTTGTGGCTTGGTCATGTTGTAGCTCTTGATTGTATGCAAATTGATAAGAAAGAGCATACTTTGCGACATCCAGTATTCAAGTGTAAACGAGAAGATAAGGATGCTAAAGATTGCGTTATATCAGAAATTTTTTGTTGACTTAAAAAATATTTTCTGATATAATATATATGTAATTCAGAAAAGCAATAAACAAAGGACAGATTTTATGACCCGAAAATAGATGAAGAAGTTTGCCGATGAAATTTATAACTGTGAACTTGTTCACCAAGATGAAAATGCCTCGAAAGAGGATAAAGCCCACGCGGAAGACCGAATTATTCAGTTAACTAAGCAGATTATGGCTTTTCCAGATGGGATTAATGCTTTACTGGAAATTGATGCTTTAGTGGCATCGAAAATTAAATAATCTATTTTAGAGGAGAAATATTAAAATGGCTATGAAGGAAAATACTCGTAAGGTTTTCGATTATCTTAAGGACAATGCTGATAAGGATTTAACCGCTGCTGATGTTGCTGAGGTCCTCGGTCTTGAGAAGCGCCAGGTTGATGGCATCTTCACTTCTGCACTGCAGCGTAAGAATCTTGGCGTTCGTGAGCCCGCTGAAGTTGAGCTTGCCGATGGCTCTCATCAGAAGGTTAAATACCTCCGTCTGACTGACGAGGGCATGGCTTTCGATCCTGACGCCCAGGAGTAATAAACTTGAATCGGTAAGAGTGCAATATCTCTTACCGATTTCTTTTACTCTATGATTTATTATATATTATCTGGCTTGATTATTGCGCTTTTACTTGGATATGTAATATATCTCCGGCATAATCGGCTTTAGGTAGTATTGATAAATAAAGAGAGACAAAAAGAGAATGATGAAATTGAATAGAAGATTATCCAAAATAGAGAAACATTAGAAAGAGTAAAAGAAAGTATTGTAGCTTAGAATAATGTGGTCTAGTCTTTAACCAATACTGCCGAAAAATTGCGGGAAAGCGCAGAATAGCAAGCCCAAGAGAGCGCAAGATTGAAATTCGCGCAATAGATGGAAGAACTCGATAAGGCTTATCAAGTCCAAAAAGATGCCAATACAGAAGAGCTGAATAAACTCGCTGAGAAGGTATCAATTGAGCAAGATAAATTGGGATAGCTTGAAGCTAAATAGTTAGCATATATTCAAGCCCAATGTCGCCAAGAAGAGATCGCCGCGAATTAGGATTACTATAGACTGGCTATTGATGAGTTTGGTCTAAATGATATTACTTTATTACGTGATTTATAGATTCATTTTATGAAAAAGGAAATCATTGATAAGGTAATATGGGAAACCTATTATCGTCCTGCTTATGACACTCTTATGACTCATTTGTTTGCGACAAATAAGAACAAGGTTTGCGGAATCTATAAGATTACAGATTTAACGACCGGCTAGGCTTATATTGGATAGTCTGTTGATATAAAAGAACGTTTTAGACAGCATATTAAAACCTCACTGGCTTATGGTCCAGCTACTAATAAATTATATCAAGCGATGCAAAAATCTGGACAGAATAATTTTAGTTTTGAGGTTTTGGAGGAAGTTCCTAGAACGCAATTAAATGAGCGAGAGACTTATTGGATTAACTTCTATAAAACAAAAGAATTAGGAATGAATGGTACACGTGGAGGTTCATAATGTTTAAGATGATTGCAAACCGTGGTTCAGGCAAGACAACTAGCTTAATGTACCACGCTGATCTCCTAGCAAAAGAGAATCCAGATAAGCAGGTTCTCTTTGTTACGTCACAGCCGCAATTGATGGCTGGAAGGTTCTTAGAGCTATCCGGATCTGATCATTTACCTCAGAATCTAGGCTTTATTAGCTATAGTTATTTCTTGGTAAAGATTAAGGATTTAAAAGATTATATCGCAGTAGTAGATGAACTCGACTACTGGCTTCAGCAATTCCAGATTGTTGGATATACTAATACTGTAGGAACGGGGATTTTTAACTAATGAATAAAGCAGATAGATATATGGTTGAAGCCATTCTTAATATTCTTAATAATGGTTATAAAGATATTAACCCTAGACCACATTATGCTGATGGGACTCCCGCGCATACTCTATCTGTAAATCATGTTTTCCGCACCTATGATTTATCAAAAGGAGAGTTCCCCATCTGTAATCTGCGGCCGATGGCTTGGAAGACCGGTATCAAGGAAATCTTTACCATTTACCAGAAACCCACTAATGAAATTGCTAAGATGGAAGAAATGGGTGTTAACTGGTGGGGTGATTGGGATATCGGCGATGGCACGATTGGCCAACGTTATGGAGCAACAGTAAGCCGATATGATTTAATCAATAATTTGATTAAAGATATTAAGAATGACCCATATGGTCGCCGCAAGGTTGTTTCTCTATGGCAGGAAACTGACCTCCGTGAGACTGCGGGATTGGCCCCTTGTGCGTTCCTAACTATCTGGAATGTTCGTGGAGATTATCTTGATATGATGCTGGTTCAGCGTAGTGGTGATATGCTTACTGCTTCTGGACCGGGTGGTATCAATGAAATTCAGTATGCGGCACTCTTGATGATGATTGCTCGTCATACTGGATATAAACCAGGAGTATTTAGTCATGTAGTGGCTAATGAACAGATTTATGACCGTCATATTGATGCGGCTCATGAACTATTGGCTCGATATGAACAGCTATCCTATGATGAAGATAAGACTCTATTCTTTGGTGATGAGCCAGTTAAACAACCAATGCTTTATCTTAAATCTGATGATTTTTATAGCACAACAATCGACGACTTTGTTATGGAAAATTACTCTCCTATGAAGCCGCAGTTAAAGTTGGAGTTGGGTATATGATTTCTGCGATTGTTGCGGTAGACAAAGATTGGGGTATCGGCTATCAAGGTCAGCTTTTAGAGCATATTCCCGAAGATTTGAAACATTTTAAAGAGTTAACTCAATATAATGTTGTGGTAATGGGACGTAATACCTGGGAGAGTCTTCCAAAAAGAGACTCTCTTCCAAGACTCCCAAACCGTATCAACATTATCATTTCTAACTCAATGGTTTCAAATGGAGTGATTTCTATCCTCGGAGATCTAACTGTTGCGATGCCATTAGAAGGAGCTATTGATTATATCTGTGCTAGTGACCGTGTTTGCGACACAGATATTTTTATCATTGGCGGAGGACAGATTTATAATGCTCTACTTCCTTACTGTAATTGTGTTTATGTAACAAAAATTGATAAGAGTCACGATAATATCGACACGTTCTTTCCGAATCTTGACGAAACAGAAGAATGGAAAGCTATAGAAGATGGTCCTATGGCTTCATATAACAATGTCAATTATTAGTTTTGGCACTACGATAGAATTAGTTGATTTTTCTTTAAATTTATGTTATTATATATGTATAAGAGGTAAAGGAAATGGATAAATGAATAAGTATAAACAGTTTCTAGATTATTTCGATTGGCTGGTTGAAAATTGCAAGCAGTCAGTTGTAATGCCCGATGAAGTTCAAGACGTATATAATATGCTGCAAGAGCAGCAAGCTATGGAGAAACCAATGTTCACGGAAAGTGGACTGTCAATTCTTGAGTATTTGCAGACTTGTGATGCTAAGAGTTTAAAAGCAAGAGATATCGCGGATGGGATGGTAATTTCTTCCCGCCAAGTATCTGGAGCTATCCGTAAACTTGTTACAGATGGGTTTGTAGATAAGATGGGGAGTTCTCCAGTAATATACAGTCTAACTACTAAGGGCAAAGATTTTGATATTAAGAGTTATAAAGAGAATTTGAGAAATTTGGACAATGTTAATTAAATTTCTCATTAAGACTTTTATTTATAGTAGAGGTGATGATAATGAGTTGTGGTATTTACAAAATTACTAATACTATAAATAATAAGTCTTATATTGGTTAGAGTTGTAATATCGAAGAACGTTGGAAAAGGCATAAATATGCTAAGGATAACTTTGCTATTCATTTAGCTATATAGAAATATGGAATTGTTAATTTTTCATTCTCTATTTTAGAAGAATGTTCTAAAGAATAGTTAAATGATAAAGAAATTTATTGGATAGAATATTATAATTCTATTGAAGATGGATATAATATGATTTCTGGCGGCTCAAATGGAGCTGGTTATGCAAAAGGTATAAAAGTACAATAGTATGATTTAAATGGCTTTTTTATTAAAGAATATGACAGCGCTTCCCAAGCAGCAGATGAAACTAAAGTTTGTCATAGTGACATCTGCCGCTGTTGTCGTAAAGAAATTGCTCATGCAGGAAAATTTTAGTGGAAATATAAAGAGTCTGATAAGCAAATTTATCCCGTAAATATTGATAAACTTTCTATATAGAAGGAAATAAATCAATATGATTTACAAGGAAACCTTATAAAAATATACCCTTCATTGGCTGAGGCCGAAAGAATAACAGGAATAAGAAAATCTACTATTTGCAATGTTTGTAAAGGCAAAGGTAAAACCGCAGGTGGATATAGATGGTCCTACGCTGATAAGCCGTTAGACATGAGTAAATCTAAAAGCGGAGTTAGAAAGAAAGTATATCAATATAATAAAGATTTTACTTTAATAAAAATATTTGATAGTATAACAGAAGCTTCAGAAAAAACACAAATAATTTTATCAAGTATTAGTGAAGTATGCCGTGGGAAAAGAAAAACCGCAGGCGGATATATTTGGAGCTTTAAAGAAATTAAAAAGGAGAAAAATAGCTATGAAGCGCATGAAAAATGAAGCCCATGTGGAAGGTTATGTTTACGAGCACAAGCTGGAAATGAAGGAGAGCGGTCCGAACTCTAAGAATCCCGGTACTGAGTTCATCAGCGGCACTCTTAGCGTAGCAACTGACGATGAGATGCTCAACGTCGTGCAGGTTCATTTCACTTATGTGACTGCGGTGACCGCTAAGGGCAAGCCTAACAACACATTTAATGTTCTTCAGTCCATCATTGATGGTAAAATCGGTTCCGCTATGGAACATGGTAAGGAAAATGCTGGCAAGGTCCGCATTGATTCTGCCATCGGACTGAATGAGTGGTATGATAAGGACGGCAAGCTTGTCTCTGTCCGTCGTAACGAGGGTGGTTTTGTTCACCAGGTGCAGGAGCTCTGTGAGCCTAAGGCTCGTGCGACTTTCAACACTGATATGGTTATTACCAATGTCCGTCGTGTTGAGGCTGATGAAGAGAAGGAGACTCCTGAGAAGGTAATTGTCAAGGGTTGCGTATTCGATTTCCGTAATGCTCTGCTTCCTGTGGAGTTTAGTGTCTACGCTCCTTATGCTCCCGCAAAGGCTCTTGACTACTTTGAGAGTCTCGGCGCTTCTGCGAATACTCCTGTGTTCACCAGAGTCCAGGGTATCCAGGTTTCCAAGACCGTCGTTCGTAAGATCGAAGAGGAGAACGCTTTTGGTGAAGCAATCGTTAAGGAAAGCAGAAGTTCTCAGCGTGATATGGTAATCAACTGGGCTCAGCCTGAGACTTACGCATGGGATAGCGAGGACACTCTGCTTGCTTCTGAGTTTAGTGAGATGATTGCGGCTCGCGAGGTATATCTGGCTGATGTTAAGAAGCGTCAGGATGAATACCAGGCTTCTCGTGGTAATGCCGCAGCCGGTGGTGCCACAAAAGCGGCCGCTCCTGCGAAGGGCGAGTACAACTTCTAATTAAATGAAGGGGTAGCAATACCCCTTCTTACTTCCTCAATTAAATAAAATATATAAAGGAGAAAATAATTATGAGTTTGCTTGACCTTAAGCCACATGAAGTATCAAGAGATTTAAGAGGATATTCCGTTCTGTTCTATGGCACTCCTAAGTCTGGTAAGACTACGATTGCCAGTAAATTCCCCGGTGCACTTCTTCTCGCTTTCGAGAAAGGTTATAATGCACTGCCGGGCGTATATGCCCAGCCTATCAATAGCTGGGGCGAATTTAAGAAGCTATTCACCGAGTTAAAGACTCCGGAAGTACAGGAGAAGTTCCAGACCATTGTTATCGACACCGCTGATATTGCTTACAGCTATTGTGAGAAGTATATCTGCAACCGTGAAGGCGTTGATACCATCGCAGACCTTGCTTATGGTAAGGGTTATTCCATGGTTGGTACCGAATTTGACGAGGCAATCCGCAAGATTCTTCAGTTGAATTATGGTCTGATTTTGATTTCTCACTCTACAGATAAGACCTTCAAAGATGAAGCGGGTAATGAGTACAATCAGATTGTTCCTACTCTTGATAAGCGCGGACGTCTTATTTGCGAGAGAACTTGCGATATTATCGGTTATTCTACTTCTGTGAATACCGAGGAGGGTGTTCAGACACGTCTCTTTATGAGAGGCACTCCTCGCTACGTCGCTGGTTCTCGTTTCAAGTATATCCCCAATTCTATTGAGTTTACCTATGACAATCTCGTAAACGCAATTGCGGGCGCTATTGATAAGCAGGCCGAGGAAACCGGCGGTAAGTTTATTTCTGATGAAGCAACACAGGTTGTAACAGAGGATGTAACTTATGACTTTGACAGGCTCCGTGAGAGATTCCAAGAGTTGGTTGGCGAGCTTATGTCTGCTAACCAGTCCAATGCAGGTAAGATTACTGCTATTGTTGATAAGTATCTTGGTAAGGGCAAGAAAGTTGGAGAATGTACTCCTGAGCAAGCTGAACAGATTGACCTTATTGTTCATGACTTGGAGCTTTTGATTAAAGGCTAAATGTTTAAGGAGAGTATTCTTGACAGAATACTCTCCTTTTGATTTTTTATCATAAATATGATATAATAATTATAGAATAATAAAGAAAGGAGCGTAATGACGTGGCGAAACACATGGTAAAATGCCTATACTGTGGTTAGATGTTTGATGCAAACATGGAACCGTTTGTAAAACCAAATGCAAGACGTTACGCTCACAAGAGTTGCGCGCAAAGCGCAGAAGAAAATCAATCTCAAGAAGAAAGAGATAAGAAGGAATTAGAAGAGTATATCAAGCAATTATTTGGAATTAACAGTATCTCAGTTAAAATTAAAAAACAAATAGACACCTTTAGAAAAGAGAAAAATTATTCTTATTCTGGAATGAGAAAAACTCTTAAATATTTCTTTGAAATTCGAGGTAATTCAATCGAAAAAGCCAATGGTGGAATCGGTATTATTCCTTATGTATATGACCAAGCCTTTGACTATTGGCGAGCTTTATGGGAAGCCCAAGAGCGTAATAGGGGAGTAGTAATTCAAAAATATAATTTGCCAGTGCGGGAAGTTCATATTGCGCCTCCAAAACGAGAGCCTATGAAACATATGCGGCAATTATTTACATTCTTAGACGAAGGAGAGGAAGATACATGAATAGTAGTTATGTTGATACGGCTGCTATCACACAGATTATCGGTTGTGTCTTCAATAATGCCGCAATTCTCGATGATACTGACAAGTATGTTATCCATGAAGAAGATTTTGTCGAGGACTTCCATAAGATTGTGTTTGGTAGTATGTATAATATACATTTAACAGGAAGCCAAGTTAATATCGACGCAGTCATTGATTATCTATCTAACCGACCTAAGTTCGATGCAGTCTTTAAAAAGAATAAAGGCGTTGAATATCTATTAGAAGCATCTCAGAATGCTCGACAAGATACGTTCAACTATTACTATAGCAGAATGAAAAAATTCACTCTACTGAGGGCATATGATAGTTATGGAGTAGATGTTAGAGGATTGTATGATCCCGATAACCTACTTGATACTAAGAAGCGCCAGCAACAGGAAGATTGGTTAGATGCAAATTCTCTTGTAGATATTGCCAATACTATTGATACGAAGATTGATAAAATCAAGAGCAAGTATATTGAAGATGACTTGGGTCTTGGGTATCAAGCAGGCGATGGTATTATGGAGTTAATCACTGACTTGGAAAAGCATCCAGAAGTTGGTATTCCTCTCTATGGGCCGCTTATTAATACCGTAACAAGAGGAGCAAGATTGCGGAAGTATTACTTGCGGTCTGCGGCCACGGGTATCGGTAAAACGAGAAGTATGATTGCTGATGCTTGTAATTTTGCGTGCAATCGCATCTACCATGAGCAATTCGGTTGGATTAAGAATGGCGCATCCCAGCCGACTCTCTTTATTGCCACTGAGCAAGATAAGGGAGAAGTTCAAACAATGATGTTGGCTTTCTTATCTTGCGTAAATGAGGAGCATATTCTCAATGGTCAATATCTCGAAGGAGAAAGAGAGCGAGTAGTAGAGGCCGCAAAGATTATCAAAGATAGCCCGATTTGGATTGAAGAATTACCCGATTTTTCTTTACAGGATGTTGAGAATAAGATTAAGAAGAATATTCGAGAACATGATGTTAAATATGTCTTATTTGACTATATTCAGACTTCTCTTAAAATCTTGGAGGAAATTACCAAGAAAAGCGGTGGTGTTCGCTTAAGAGAGGATAATATCTTGTTCATGCTTTCTGCAAGACTGAAGGATTTAGCGAATAAGTATGGTGTTTTTATTATGTCTGCAACTCAGTTGAATGGTGACTATAAAGATAGTGAAACTCCAGACCAAAACTTACTGCGTGGTGCAAAGAGTATTGCGGATCGAGTAGATGTAGGTATGATTCTACTTGGCGTTTCAGAAGAAGACCTTGCTAAGTTAGAACCAATTCTCGAAGCAAATCCAAATCTACAAAGACCAAACATCAAATTGTCAGTATATAAGAACAGACGAGGAGCCTATAAAGGCGTATTCTTATGGTGTACCGCGGATTTAGGTACTTGCCGCATCCATCCTCAATTCTGTACCACTTGGCATCACGAGATGGTTGGTATTGAAGATATTAAGGTTATTATAGATGATGGACCCAGTGCATGGGATGATAAAAACTAAAGGAGAACAAATATGAAGAACTCTAAGTCTATTGAATATCAGATTACTAAGAAGCAGTTTGACGGTATCCTCTCTACTCGTAGTGATGAAGAGGCAAAGTCTAATCCTTATCAGTATGTTATGAACATTATCAACGAAACCTATGGTCTGCGTGGCACTGTCACCCATCTTGTAATCACTATGTAAGATGTCTCGTTATTATGACAAAGACGACCTAAAGGAACGGCTTGAACTAGAACAAATCTATGATTTAGTTGAAGCTTGGGGAGGAGAGCCTGAGTATACCGAGGGCGGATTAATCTCCCAAACTATCTGTCATAACCTACCAGGCGAGGGTTCCCGCAAGCTCTATTACTATACCAATACTCGGTTATTCCGTTGTTATACTGGTTGTATAGATCCTACTTTTGATATCTTTGATCTTTGTATTAAAGTGATGAAGAATCAAAAGCAATTGAAGTGGGAAATGTATGATGCTATGGATTATATAGCATCATACTTTGGTTTTGATGGAATAGAAAAAACAGAGAATGACCAATCTGAATTAAAAGATTGGGAAGTCTTTAAGAAACATAACCTGCGGCTGCCGGAAAAGAAACCTATAGCCCAGCTTAAAGAGTACGACCCAATCATTCTTACTCGCTTTGCTTATCCTCGGATTGCGCGTTGGGAGCAAGAGGGAATCAGTGATGAAGTAAGTAAGAAAAATCTTATTGGCTACTATCCAGGTGGCGAGCAAATCACAATCCCGCATTTCGACATTAGCAATAGATTGGTAGGTATTAGAGGTAGAACACTAGCCGCGGATGAAGCGGAAAGATACGGTAAGTATAGACCTTTATTAATCGGTAAGCAATTATACAATCATCCGTTAAGTATGAATTTATATAACTTAAACAATAGTAAGGATAATATCGCCAAAGTCCACGCAGCGGTTGTCTTTGAGAGTGAAAAGTCATGTTTAATGTATCAGTCATATTATGGCCATGAGAATGATATTTCAGTGGCTATTTGCGGAAGCAGCTTATCGAGCTATCAAGTTGATTTGTTGAAGCAGGTTGGCGCGAGAGAAATTGTCATCGCTCTTGATAGACAGTTTCAAGAAATCGGTGATGATGAGTTTAAGCGATTAAAAGCCAAACTTATCCATTTCCATAATAAATATAATAACTCAATTAGGATAACAGCTATATTCGATAAAGCTATGATTTCTCCTTATAAAGCTAGTCCGATAGACGAAGGACCTCAAGTGTTTGAGAAGTTATTGGCTGAGCGGATTATTCCAAAAGATTAAGGAGGTAAAATCATGGATTATTAGCTGATTAAGCCTATTCATGACGGTTACTCCGCAATTGAATAGGTATTGACAAACAGAGGAATTAAGTTTGAAGATATTGACCATTATCTTAATGTGTCGGAATCTGATAATTTATCGCCCCTTTTACTCAAAAATATTGAGAGTGCGGCTAAGTTGATTTTTAATCAACTTAACAGAGATGATTTCCATATTCATGTCCAAGTAGATAGCGACTGCGATGGATACACTTCTGCGGCGTTGTTGCTGAATTATATCCACGCGATTTGTCCTTCTGCTATGTCACATATCTCATATAGTTTCCATGCGGGCAAGATTCATGGTATTAATCCAGAGTTAGTTCCCGCAAATACCACGTTAGTGATTGCTCCAGATTCGAGTTCTAATGACTACGATATTCACAAAGCTCTTCATAATAAAGGCGTTGAAGTTCTCGTATTGGATCACCATCAGGCTGAGAGAATTTCTGAGTATGCTTGCATTGTGAATAACCAATTGTGTGATTATCCTACAAAGTCATTGTCTGGCGTTGGTGTAGTCTACAAGCTATGCCAGTTTATTGATTCTCTGCTTCCCGCAGATCAATAGAAGGCAGATGATTTCTTAGATGTGGTAGCAATCGGTCTAGTGGGAGACATGATGGATTTAAGAGATTTTGAGACTCATTATCTCGTTCAAACGGGACTGGGTCAATTGCGGAATCCTTTTATCAAGGGTATGGCAGAGAAGAACCACTATCAACTTGGAGATAATCCCACTCCAATTGGCGTGGCATTTTATATCGTTCCTCTAATTAACTCTATTACAAGAGTTGGCACGATGGAAGAAAAAACCTTGTTATTTGAATCTATGTTAGATTGGAAGGCTTTTGATTTAGTTCCATCTACAAAACGAGGTTGCGCAGGCCAACAGGAGACAAGGCTTGAACAGAGCTTGCGGACTTGCACTAATGTCAAGAATAGACAGACGAGAAACCAAGATGCCGCAGTTGAACAAGTAAAAGATATTATCGAGCAAAATCATTTGTTAGACCATAAAATTTTACTTGTGAAATTGGAGAACCCATCTTTTGATAGAGGTATTACTGGATTGATTGCCAACAAACTTATGGCAGAATACCAGCGACCTGTAGCCTTATTAGTTAAGGTTGAAGAAGATGGTAAACCCGCTTGGAGTGGTTCCGCGAGAGGATATGAGAAATCTAAGTTGAATGACTTTAGAGGTTTTTGTAGAGATAGCGGTCTAGTTTATCTCGCAGAAGGCCATCCTAATGCATTTGGCTTCGGTATTTTAGACGAGAATTTTGATGCCTTTCTCGAATATGCCGACACTACTCTCAAAGACATTGAGTTTTCACCCAGTTATAAAGTAGATTTCATTCACTCGGTAAATAACCTTAGTCCTAAAGAAATTCTTGAACTAGGCAACATGAAGAATCTTTGGGGTCAGAATATGGATGAACCACTTATTGCGGTGGAAAATGTTGCAGTAACGAAAGATATGATTACTCTTATGGCAAGAGATAGAAACCCCACGTTGAAGATCCAATTACCCAACGGAGTTACTTGCATCAAGTTTAAATCAAGCGAAGAAGAGCTGGATAGTTTGTTCAGCGAAAACGGTTGCGTGACTATTAATCTTGTGGGTAAAACCGAAGTAAATAAATATTTCAATAGTATAACACCACAACTTATTATCTAGAATTATGAGATTATAAATCGTCAAGAATATTATTTTTAATGATTGCGCGACCTCTTACTAAAGGAGGAACAATCAAATGAGTCGTTTTATTAAAGTTATTACAAGTTTAATCATTATATTGTCTTTATGCGGATGTAGCTATGGCCTAGCAGTCACTGCTCAAGCTTATTCCGTGCCGTATAACGAAACTGTTAGTTATACTCTTGATGATATGGATACATTGATTGAGCTTATTGCGGAACAAATCTCTAATATGAACGCCGCACATCAAATGGCTGATGCTGCTAGACAGCTAGGCTATAGTGAAGACCATGACGTCATTGTATTAGCAAAACAAGAATACGCTGATGCAAATGCTTTGAGAATGAAATATCAAGGTGTATATGACCAACTCATGGAACATTGGCATCAAAAGGAAGAAGAGTACCCAACAGCTACTTATATATGGACCTATTTCAAAGATCTGGGCTACAGTAACCAAGTTTGCGCTGGCATTCTTGGTAATATAATGGCTGAAACTGGAGGTAACACATTAGACATTCAAACCACGATTTCTGGTAACGGATATTATGGTATGTGTCAATGGAATAAAGCCTACTCAAATGTATGGGGAGCCTCGTTAGAAGAGCAATGCGACTATCTGCGAGATACTATTGAGTACGAGTTCGATACATTCGGTTATGTTTATAAGAGACATTTTGATTACAATAGTTTCTTGAATTTAACCGACATTAAGAGCGCTGCTCTAGCATTTGCTAAATGTTATGAGAGGTGCGGCTCTGGGAGCTATTATACACGACAGCAAAATGCTATTGCTGCATATAATTACTTCATAAGTTAAAATAAAGAATCGACGAACTGGCCGGAACCTAGACGGCCGTTCGCCGAAACTAAAACAGGGTTTACTATTTTTGGAAAGGAAAAGTGGTATGAATATTTTATATGTAGATATAACTAGCATGAATGTTTCAGAAGTAGCTTCGCTGCATGAACAACTCTCCTATAAGCTAAATGGAGATTTAATTACACTACCGATGAATACTAGACTGCTCTATGATATAAGATTGGAAGATTTATATGATTTAAAAGCTAAAGTAGATGCAGCGATTAAGGAGAAGGAAAATGGAACTAACACGTAAACAAGAGGAAGGATTGAGAATTGCAGTAGAGCGATATCACCAAAATGAACCCTATACTGTGATTGCTGGATACGCCGGTACTGGTAAATCAACACTTATTAAGTTCATTATTTCTGCTCTAGATATCAACCCTGAACGAGTGGCCTATATTGCTTATACTGGCAAAGCCGCACAGGTGCTAAGAAATAAAGGTTGTCCAACTGCGATGACTGCGCATCGACTGCTTTATAAATCCTTACAGCGAGCTGATGGCACCTTTATTCATATTCCAAGAGAGTCACTCAACTCTGATTGCGACATTGTCGTGGTAGATGAGGTATCTATGCTACCAAAACAGATGTGGGAGTTACTGCTATCGCACAATGTTTATGTGATTGCTTGCGGCGACCCAGGTCAGTTGCCTCCTATTGGCGAGGAGAATGACATTCTCGACCACCCGCATATCTTCCTTGACGAAATTATGCGTCAAGCTGCGGAAAGTGAGATTATCCGCCTGTCCGCAGATATTCGAGCTGGTAAGATTATCAAACCTTATAAGGGATCAGAAATCAACGTAGTCCGACAGAGAGATCTTTGCGATGGTATGTTCACATGGGCTGATCAAATTCTTTGTGGTAAGAATGTTACTCGTCATACTATGAATAATTATTATCGCAATATGCGATATGGCGAAGACATTCCTGCTCCTATTGTTGGAGATAAGGTTATTTGTCTTAAGAATAACTGGGATAAGATTACTGCCACAGGTGACGCTCTTGTTAATGGAACTATCGGCACGATCGAAGAGATTGCTACCTATCCGAATCCTTGGCTTAATCCTATGTGTATTATTGATTTCGCACCAGAGACCATTGACGAAACCGATCCTCGTGATCAGGTGTTCCATGAACTCTTGATGGACTATAAGCTTATCACCACAAAAGAAGCAACTGTAAACAAGGAAAACTTCCGAATGTTTCCTAAGCAGTTGCGTCCAGAGCAATTTGATTATGGTTACTGCATTACAGTACATAAGAGCCAAGGTAGCGAGTATGATAAAGTTCTGGTACTTGAAGAAGTCCTTAAAAGAGCAGACCATGCAAGATGGCTATACACGGCTGTGACAAGGGCTTCGCAGAAATTAACCTTGGTATTAAAAGATTGATAACTTGCTTTTTGTATTTAATTATGCTATAATATTTATATAAAAGGTAAAGGAGACAGTTTATGAGTTATTTCAACAATCATGCTCATACAGAATACAGCAATCTCCGTCTTCTCGACTGTATAAATCACCCGGAAGAGTTGATTGACAAAGCTATCGAGCTTGGATTGACAGGAATCGCAATTACAGATCACGAATCGTTGAGTGCCCATATGAGAGTCAATAAGTATGCTAAGAAGCTCCAAGAAACTCATCCTGAGTTTACCGTGGCATTGGGCAACGAGATTTATCTGACCGATACGCGAGAAATGGGCCAGAAGTATTATCACTTTATTCTTCTCGCAAAGAATGAACATGGCTATAGAGGTCTGAAAGAATTATCCTCTATTGCATGGACGAACGGTTATTATGACCGTCGAATGGAAAGAGTGCCGCTCCTCAAATCTGAACTCAAAGAGGTTATGCAGAGATTTAAGGGAGATATTATTGGCACAACCGCTTGTATCGGTGGAGAATTGGGACAATCCATTCTAAATCTTGATGCTTGCGAAAAAGCTAACGATGAAAATAATGCACGTCGTTACCATAAACAAATTATCGACTTTGTGGAATTTGGTATTGATGTTTTTGGTAAAGATGATTTTTATATAGAGTGTGCGCCAGCGAATAACGAAGACCAGATCATCGCGAATAAGAGAATGCTTAGTATCGCTAAAGCATTTGACGTAAAGATGTGCGTTGGCACTGACGCTCACTATCTCACCAAGGAAGATAGATATGTGCATAAATCTTATCTTAATTCCAAAGGTGGAGAAAGAGAAGTTGATTCATTTTATGAGTTTACTTATCTTATGTCTGAGCAAGAGGCAACAGATTTACTTTTGTCTAGCTACGACTTAAATACAATTTATTGGATCTACGACAATTCCAATGAAATCAAGGATAAGATTGAGTTTTACTCTCTTGAAAAGCATCAGTCTATTCCAGAAGTAGAAGTAACTCATTATGATAAGTATGATTGGTCACGAGTTCCAGAAGATATGATGGATACTTTCCGTGACGACTATAAGGTACTAACTTCTTTGATTGAATCCGATAATGAGCAAGAGAAGTATTGGATTCAAGAGTGTATCATTACGATGCAAGAGAAAGGTCTTATCCACAAGAAAGAGTATTGGGAAAGACTTGAAGAAGAAGCAAGAATAAAGAGAGTTATTGGTGAAAAATTGCAGACTTGTATGTTTGCATATCCTAATACATTGAAGCACTATGTAGATTTGTTCTGGGATTGCGGCAGTACAGTTGGCGCAGGTCGTGGTTCTGCGTGTGCAGCTTTGAATCATTATCTCCTTGGTATTACTCAGCTTGATCCTATCGAATGGGATTTACCTTTCTGGCGTTACATTAACGATGAACGTGTTGAGTTAGGTGATATCGATCTTGACTTGGCACCGTCTAAAATTCAGAAGATTTTCGCCGAAATCCGCAAGGAAAGAGGAGAACTTGGCCTTATTCAGGTTTGCACTTTCGGTACAGAGGGCACTAAGTCTGCAATCTTGACTGCGTGTAGAGGTTATCGTTCTGAGGAATATCCAGATGGTATTGATGTTGATGAAGCACAGTATCTGAGTTCTTTGATTCCTCAAGAGCGTGGTTTTTTGTGGCCTATTGAAGATGTTGTCAATGGTAATCAAGAGAAAGGTAGAAAGCCTGTTAAAGCATTTGTAACTGCGGTTTCGCAGTATGATGGACTCTTAGACATCATTGTTCGTATTCAGGGCATGGTGAATAAGAGAAGTAGTCACGCATCTGGTGTTATTCTCTTTGATGAAAATATCTATGATTCTGCCGCAGTCATGCGTACTCCAAAGGGCGCATTGATTACCCAGTGGGATCTACATGACCAGGAAGCCGCTGGTTCTGTGAAATATGACTTCCTGTTAACAAGCGTGCAGGATATTATCATTCAGACTATTGAGCTTCTTCAAGCTGATGGAGTTATTGAGAAAGACTTAACTCTTAGAGAGGTTTATAATAAATATCTGCATCCATCTGTTCTTCCGCAGGATGATGATGCTATGTGGAACGCACTGGCTAATAACGATGTGATTGGTTGTTTCCAGTTTGATAGCGCGGTTGGAGCGCAGGCGGCTAAGAAAATTAGACCTCGCAATCCTCGCGAAATGAGCGACGCTAATGGGTTGATGCGCCTTATGACTTCAGAACCTGGTGCAGAGACTCCAATGGAAAAGTATGTCAGATATAAGAATAATATCTCTCTATGGTATCAAGAGATGGATAATAATGGTCTGACGAAACAAGAGCAGAAGACTTTGGAACCTTACTTCTTATCATCTTATGGTGTACCTCCCTCTCAGGAGCAGTTGATGAAGATGTTACGGGACCCCGATATTTGCAACTTTAGTCTGGCTGAAGCAAATGCCGCGAGAAAGATTGTCGGTAAGAAGCAGATGAATAAGATTCCAGAACTTCACCAAAAGGTTTTAGATACGGCAAAGTCAGAGGCATTGGGTAAATATGTCTGGAAATTTGGCCTCGGCCCGCAGATGGGGTATTCATTCTCGGTAATTCATGCCCTAGCATATAGCTTTGTAGGGATGCAGACTCTTTATCTCGCTACGCATTTCAATCCTGTATATTGGAACACTGCATACTTAATTGTTAATAGTGGCGCTATTGATGAAGATGAAGGCGAACAGTCTGACTATACAAAATTAGCAAAAGCCATTGGTGAAATTCGTAACAAAGGTATTAAAGTATCTCTTGTTGATATTAACCATTCTGCACTCGGTTTCAAGCCTGATGCAGAGAATAATCAAATCTTGTTTGGCCTAAAAGGTTTAACCAATGTCAACAATGATTTGATTAAAGAGATTATTGTAAATCGTCCATATGTATCTATGGTTGATTTTTATTATAAGGTAACGCCTAATAAGCAAGCTATGATTGCTCTTATTAAGGGCGGCGCTTTCGATCAATTCTGCAATCGTAAAGAAGCTATGGTGCAATATCTATGGATGACCTGCGACAGAAAGAAGCGTTTAACTCTACAGAATATGCCAGGTCTTATCCGCTATGGTCTTTTACCCGAAAATACAGAAGAACAAGTTCTTGCACGCCGGATCTATGAGTTCAATCGGTATCTAAAAGCAGAATGTAAGTACGATGGGACTTATTATAAGTTGGATGAACGAGCGATTGACTTCATCTATGAGCTTAGCACGCAAGTCGGTGGCATTGAAGAAAGTATCGTGAGTGAGAATGATATATTCCTCTTTAGTGTGAAAGAGTGGGACAACTTCTATCAGAAGGAAATGGATGTATTCAGAGATTGGATTAAAGAAAATAAAGATAGTATTCTTGATGAACTGAATACTCGAATCTTCATGCAAGATTGGGAAAAGTATGCTAAAGGAAATATCTCCTCTTGGGAAATGGAAGTCCTGTGCTTTTATTACCATGACCATGAATTGAGCAATGTAAATACTCAGAAGTATGGTCTAGTAGACTTCTTCTCTCTACCTGAAGAACCAATTATTGAAAAAACTTTCAAAAAAGGCGCATCTATTATTCCAATCTATAAGCTCAATAGAATTTGCGGAACTTGTATTGCAAAAAATAAGACTAAGAGCGTTGTATATCTACTCACAACAACAGGTGTAGTATCTGTTAAGTTCAGACAAGAGTATTTTGCTCTATTTGATAAGCAGACTTTCCGCAAGAATAGTGATGGAACTAAAACTGTCATTGAAAAGTCTTGGTTCAACCGTGGCAATATGATTATGGTGCAAGGTATCCGCAGAGGAGATGAATTTGTAACTAAAAAGTATGCAAGTTCTAATGGTCATCAACTATATCATATTGATGAAGTTACAGCTGATGGCTCTCTTGTTTTAAGAAGTGAGAGAGCAACTGGAGAGGACGAGGAAGATGAATAAAGTCAAAGTCATTGCTTTGTTTGGTAAAGCCGGGAGCGGGAAGGATACAATCCTTCGCGCTCTCGTTAAAGCAGATCCTGATAAATTTAATGAGATTGTGAGTTGTACTACTCGTCCTCCTCGCGAAGGAGAACAAGAGGGAGTAAACTATCACTTCTTAACAGTTGAACAATTCACAGAGAAAGTCCTTAATGGCGATATGCTCGAAGCTACAGAGTTTAATAACTGGCATTATGGAACTGCATTATCTAGTCTCTCAACAGAGAAGATCAATGTTGGTGTTTTTAATCCCGAAGGCATTAGATGTCTTATGGAAGATAACTTTGTAGACTTAACTATTTATTATGTGCGGGCCAGCGATAAAGAAAGATTAATCAGGCAGCTTAATCGGGAAAAGAATCCAGATATTCAAGAGATTATTAGACGCTTCTCAACCGATGAGCAAGACTTTGAAGATTTAGAGGATATTGATTATCAAGTAATTAAAAATCAAGAAGCGGGCGATTTACTTCGTGCTGTTGATCTTATAGTTGGGCAATTTTGTTAAATTTGCTTATCAAAAATACTATATCTTGTATAGACGCTTATTTTTAATTAAGGAGTTTGATATAAATGCTACAAGTGAAAAAGAGAAATGGTATCCTTGTACCATTTGATAAGCAAAGAATTGTTAATGCTATCAATAAAGCTTTTATCGAAGTCGATGGTGCTTTATATGAAGAAGATACGGCGAATGATATTGCTGATGAAATTAATTATAGCGTAAAGACTGCGAAAGGTATTACTTCTGTTGAGGATATTCAAGACATGGTAGAAGACTTTCTCATGCGGTCTGAGCGTAAGGACGTGGCTAAAACCTATATTCGTTATCGTTATAAGCGAGAAGTTGCGCGCTCTGGCAGAGATGATTTTATCAGAGCTTTCTCTGAGAAGATTAATGGTACGGCCATTGAAAATCAGAACGCCAACGTTGATGAAATGTCCTTCGGTGGTCGAGTTGGCGCTGGTTCTGATCTATAGATGAAGAAATACGCACTGGATTATTGCGTTTCTGATATGGCTCGCCACAATCACGAGAACAATGAAATTTATATTCATGACCTATCTGCATATGCAGTCGGTATGCACAACTGTCTTTCTATTCCTTTTGATGACCTACTCGCAAAAGGATTCAATACTAGATAGACTGATGTGCGTCCCGCAGGTTCTGTGAATACTGCATTCCAGTTAGTTGCTGTTATTTTCCAGCTTCAATCTCTTCAGCAATTCGGCGGAGTAAGTGCTACTCATCTTGACTGGACTATGGTTCCTTATGTCCGCAAAAGCTTCTATAAGCACCTAATGGATGGATATAAATATATAGAGCATATAGAAAATCCAAAAGATATCTATATGCAAGAAAATTCTGATTTTTTTTGGACGCAATATACAGATATAGAAGATAAAGATTTGTTTGCAGCTCACCCAGGTGCATATCAATATGCTCTTGATATGACTGTAAAAGAGATTCATCAAGCAGTAGAAGGTATGTATCATAATCTTAATACTCTCCAGTCTCGCTCTGGTAATCAGCTACCATTCACATCCATTAACTATGGCACTTGCACTTTACCCGAAGGTAGAATGGTAATTAAAGCATTACTTGATGTCTCTATCGAGGGGCTTGGTAAACTACATAAAACTTCTATCTTTCCCTGTGGTATCTTCCAATGTATGAAAGGCGTCAATCAAAAGCCAGGTGATCCAAACTATGATTTGTTCAGACTAGCTCTAAGATCTACTGCTACTAGACTATATCCTAACTATGCTAATGTTGATTGGTCTGGTAATGCAGGATATGATATCAATGATCCCAAGACCTATTTCTCTACTATGGGCTGCCGCACTGCAAATGGCTGGGATATTAATGGCATGGGTCAAACAAAAGATGGTCGTGGAAATATTTGTCCTGTAACCATCATTATGCCTACCCTTGCTATGAAAGCGCAAGAAGATTTATGTGACGGTGAATACCATTCCAAAGAAGAATTTATTAGTCATTTTATGGACTTGCTTGACCAGAAGATCCATGAAGCAAAAGATATGCTGATTGAACGCTTTGACTATATCTGCTCTCAACCTGCGGCGTCTGCTAAATTCATGTATGAGAATGGCTTAATGGCGGGCTATGATGGTAAGAGCACTCGTAGTGCTCTTAGACATGGCACTCTTGCTCTTGGTCAACTCGGTCTTGCAGAAACTCTGCAAATCCTTATCGGTCAAGACCATACTACTCCAGAGGGTATGGAATTAGCAAAACAGATTGAGCAACTCTTTAAGGATAGATGCGCAGAGTTTAAGGAGCAATATAGCTTAAACTTTGGTGTATATTATACTCCTGCTGAGAATCTTTGTTACACAGCTATGACAAAATTCAAAGAGAAGTATGGAGAGATTCCTAATGTGAGTGATAGAGATTACTTTACTAACTCTATTCATGTCCCTGTATGGAAGGAAATGTCTCCGTTTGATAAGATTGACATTGAGAGTCAATTAACTGGATATTCTTCCGCCGGTTGCATTACTTATGTTGAGCTTGATAGTGGTGTTAAAAATAATATTGATTCTCTGGAAGTCTTAGTGCATTATGCTATGGAACATGATATTCCCTACTTTGCTATCAATGTTCCTAATGACACTTGTCTTGAGTGTGGTTTCATGGACGAGTTTAATGACCACTGTCCTGTTTGCGGAAGCCATCATATCCAACAGCTTAGACGAGTAACTGGTTATCTAACTGGTAACTATACAACCGCATTTAATGCCGGTAAAATTGCTGAAGCAAATGATAGAGTAAAACACGCCGGTCGATTGGAGGAATAATCTATGCAATATGCAGGTATTATTTATAATGACTTTTCGTCAGCCCCAGGCGTGTGCCTATCCTTCTTTACTCAGGGGTGCCCCTTCCATTGTGGGGGATGCCACAACCCTGAGACTTGGGATTTTGATGGTGGAAGAGAGTTTACGCAAGATACTTTACAGTCAATCATTGATGGATTAAAAGCTAACGGAGTACATAGAAATCTATGTATCATGGGCGGAGAACCTTTATGTCAAGAAAATTCATTTCTTACCAGATTAGTTGTAACAACAGTAAAAAAAGAATTGCCAGATACTAAAATCTATATTTGGACAGGTAATAAATATGAAGAACTTCTTCATTCTTCTGACACCAATATGCGAGAGATTCTTAAAACTGCGGATGTTTTGATTGATGGTCCTTATATTCAAGCAGAACGAGATATCACCCTACCTATGCGTGGTAGCCGCAATCAACGTATTATTGATTTGCATGATATTGGTTAACGCTATTTGGCGGTATGATGTCGCTGAATTTATTTTCTTTGGCGGTGAACACTGTATCGCAGACTTATGTTATTTTATAACTTCTGGTTCTTTCTATTATCAAATGTTTCCTTTCTTCATAGTTGCGCTTATCGGTAATTCATTAGAAGCTATTTTGATTGACAAAACTAAAGTTTTATGATATTATAATAAAAGAAAAGGAGATTTATTATGACACTATATGAAATGAACCAAGTTGCATATAATCAAATCCCTAAGATGCCAAAAGCTGAAATTCAGAAGGCAACTGAGGAAATTGAGCAGTTCCTAATCAAGCATGACTCTAAGTATTATATGATGTTAAATGTAGAGGGTAGATACTATACTGTCTACACTTATAATCAAGAGCATGACGCAAAGAAGATGGCCGCAGAAATGGTCGATGTCGTAAAGACGCTTGGTACTCTAAAGGGCATCGAAGTTAGAGATGATATGGTAGAGTTCTGGGTTAAGAGCGGCGAAACTTGTATCATGTACGCTATGTTTGATTACTCACGAGGAGTGATTGAAGTATGAATGATATGTTGCTGATTAAATACGACCCATTCTCCTTAGACTCTACAGTCTATATTTTGCGGGATGGGGCATAGCAGTTAATTACGATCCGCTCTAATGCATCTACGTTTGCCTCAAATATCGCGGCTATTGCAGATGAGACTAATATCTTTTCTGTGAAAATTGATGCTCCACCTTCTGTAGTAGAAGAGATTAAGCAGCAGCTAACTACAACTAATTATACAAAGCAAAAACTTGAAGTGGAAGGTATTTAATGATGTCCAGACTAATTGATGAAACTGGACATACTTATGGGAAATTAACCGTTATAAAACGTGGACCAAATGATAAAAATAATAAAGCTCAATGGCTTTGTAAATGCTAGTGCGGAAACGAAATCTTAACCTCTGGCACTTATTTACGAAGAGGAGAAACTACTAGTTGCGGATGTGGAAAATTTAGCCCCAAAATAAAAGATGAAACAGGCAAGATTTATGGTAGCTGGCAAGTAATAAAAAGAGATGTGCAACGGCCAAAAGAAGCATACTGGTTATGCAAATGTTTAAATTGCGGCACTATTTCTAGTGTATTAGGTACTAATTTAAGAACAGGAAAAAGTTAGTCATGCGGGTGCTTAAAATCTAAAGGTGAATAGCTAATAGCGTCAATCTTAACAGATTTAGACTATAACTTTAAAAAAGAAGTTAGTTTTTCAGACTTAAAAAGTCCTTTAAGTAATAAGCATTTACGTTTTGATTTTGGGGTTTTTGATAGCTAGGACAATCTTTTATTCTTAATTGAATATCAAGGCATTTAGCATGAAAAGAATGTTTCTTATTTTGGAGATTCTCTTAATGAAATCTTATTAAGAGATAAAACAAAACGAGAATATTGTATCAAAAGAGATATTCCTTTAATTTGTTTTACCCACATCAATGGTAAAACTCCAAACTATGAAGATACAAAAGAGTCTATAAAAGAGACTTATAAGGAGATTTATAATGAAGTATTTAACTGACGTAACAGAAGTATATAGAGTAGATTCAGAAGCTGAAGCAGATCAACTCCTTGAAACAGCTAAAGCCTCTGGTGTTTTAAATAAATATAGCTGTATTTATAAAGAAAGAAAGCAAAAAGGTGAAATCATTGACTCTTGGTATAAAGTTACTTTAAACAAGAAGTTTACTGATGAAAAAGAACCAGATAGACAAGTGACTATCACCTATGAGGAGGATTAATATGAGCTGTTATTTTGAGAAAGTTTCCCGTTTTGCGGATATTGACCTACCCCTGCCGACTCGTGCAACCGCCAATTCCGCAGGTTATGACTTTATAGTCGCAGAGGATATTGTGATTCCTCCCTATGATTTTCTAAGAACCAAGATTCAGGATGACTTATTTGAGAAAGAACGCCATGAAGACTTCTATGGTTTCATTGATCCCCTTTCTCTTGATGAAATGGCAGCTCTTACTAAGGAGCTTAAAGCCAAGATTCCTCTGGTATCTACTGGTATGAAGTGTCATCTTGAGCCTGGTCAGTATCTCGAACTGAGCGCCCGCAGTTCTACTCCTCTTAAACATTGGCTGATTATCGGCAACAGTATTGGTATTATCGACGCCGACTATTGCGATAATCCTGACAATGAGGGCGAAATCTTCTTCCAGATTATCAACCTTTCTCCTTTTGCTATTCAACTTAAGCGTGGAGATAAAATCGGACAAGGAATTATTCATACTTATGGAGTAACCGATGATGATGCCGCGACAGGCGAGCGCGTAGGCGGATTCGGTTCTACAAGTAAGTAATGAGTCGCTTGTTAGCCCTTGACCAAGCCTCAAAGGTTACTGGTTGGGCTATCTTTGAAGATGGTGAATTAAAATCCTACGGCAAGATTTCTTTAGATGATCCAAATACAGATACTAGACTGGTTTAGTTACGATAGAGTATTTGGACTTTAATTACAGATTATAATATCGACGAAGTAATCTTCGAAGATATTCAGCAATAGAATAATGTGGCTAACAATGTTTAGACCTTTAAGGTCTTAGCAGAGGTTTATGGAGTTGTATCAGAATTACTGCAAGAAATCCAGATTCCTCATTCAACAGTCCTCGCCTCGTCTTGGAAATCTACTTTAGGCATTAAAGGTCGAACAAGAGCAGAGCAGAAAAAGAATGCTTAGCTCTATGTAGAATAGAATTATGGCGTACACGTTATTTAGGATATCGCGGATGCCATCTGCATTGGAACGCACCATAATAAGAAAAATGAGTGCGCTTGGTAAAGTGCGGTCTAATTAAAGTAATCCTCCTTTCTTAACTCTTAAATTTCATGAGAGGTTTAAGAAAGGAGGATTTTATGCTTACCTTTATTACTGAGCATTTGGTTGAAATTTTCTTTGGCCTAGTATCCGCAGGTGCGCTTGCTTTTTGTAAATACTTGCATGGTGAAATAAAGAAATATAGAAAACTACTAGCATAGCAAAAGGATGAATAGCTAGAGAAAACTATAGACTCCCGTATTGAGCCGATTCAGAAAGAAATTGAAGAGCTCCGAAAGTATGTCATGGAAACTAAAAATATTGAGAAAAGTCATATGTAGCTAATCATTTCATCTTATAAATTTCGTTTAGTTTAGCTTTGTAAAGCCTATATTAAACAGGGGTATATGACACAAGAACAATATGATTAGTTAAGTGAGTTCTATCGAGTGTATTCTGGACTAGGCGGAAATGGTCAAGCCAAAGAATATTATGATTTGGCACAAGAATTACCCATTAAATCCGAATAACAAAAAAAAAAAATAAGGGAACTTGTTTAAATACAAGTTCCCTTATTGCACTTTTAGACGTCGAAATATATCATTAGTTATGGAAATTATTTCCTAACCGTATGTGGCTATTAAATCAGCTAATAGTTCCTCTTGTTCAACTGTTAAATCTGTTTCATAGCTAAACATAGCAGCATGAGTTATCTCATGGCATAATACTCTTTTCATTAAAGAAGAATTTAGGTTTTCGTTGATATAGATGCACTTAGTATCATTATCACACGCGCCAGAAGCAAAAGAACCATCGCTTCTAGCAAGAGAAGAGGAAGTTGGAGGTACTAGCAATACTCTCCAACTTACCCCATTAATCTTAAGCATTGAGATTTAATTGCGCAATCTTATTAGTCAGACTAGTCATTTTCTTCTCCAAGACTTGACGCTCTTCTGGAGAAGCTCCGTCGATCATTTCCACAATATCTTCGGAGAGCTCTTGCATATACTTCTCAAGCTCTTTGACTTTTTCTGTCTTATCTTTATGGAGTTGCTTAGACTCCATATACATGCGGCGAGTCACTGGACTGCGGCCTTCGCGAGAATCGCGGATATCGATCTCGCGTCCACGTTCTGGATAATAAGGATAACTCTCCCAATCCTCGTCGCGATCGCGTTTCTTCCATGGATAACGACCCTTGAAATCACCGTCTGGACCTTCATAATACATTCTTCCATACACTCTATCCATATCTCTATGTCTAGAATGGCGATGGCTCATTTCTTCAGTTTCGTCCTCTTCGGCTTCTTCCATCGCTTTAACAATAGAGCAGTAATACTTGGCCTGCTCCAAGTCTTTAATCATGTCAATCGCTTGACCTAATTCTTCGGTATCTACTGTATCAAGATGGCTTAACTGCGCCTGAACACAGCCCATTAAGACTTCTTCCATATGCTTTAAACGTTCCATAAATTAAGCCACCCTTTCAACAATAAGATTAGCGTTCTGAACGCTTACTGGAATAGTAGAAATATTTCTTACGCTTACTTTCCCGCAACATCCACGAGGAATATCAATAAAGATAGCACTAAAAATATTACCATAAGTGCTAACCGCAGTAGGAGTGTAAATCATTGTAGTAGTATTGATAGGTTCGCCATCAATAGCAATAGCTAATGAAATTGGTCCAGCAGTACCATCTGCGGGAACCGCAATATTACCTCCAAAAGTCACGCGAAAACGTGCACGGCACTGACAGTTAGTTAGACCTCGTAAAGTTACTTGACCACTACCGTTACGATGAACGGTAGAAGAGTTGCCTGCGACAGCAACATTTGTGAATAAAACATCTTGATTAGCCGCGACTGTTTGCACAGCATTAGCGGTAATTTCCATAATACAAATCCTCCTTGTTTTTAATATAAGGGGAGATTACTCTCCCCTTATAGGTTAATTTAGGCAGTTAAGCCACAACCATAAGCTGCGGTCCCGCAGTTGCAGTATGGGTTTGCAACTACATAAGCGGGAACAGGTGCCTTAGTGCCGAGCTGGCTGACCAGATAGTTGTTCTGAGCCTGCTGAGATGCAGCAAGGCGGAGAGCCTGGTTCTCACTCTGGAGATCAGAGATTTTCTCCTGGCAGAGATAATCAAGGATAGCGCGAGTGCCAGCGTTCTGACTGTCGATGATATCGCGTGCGTGATTTGCCATAGAGGTTTGGATAGCGCAGGTATTAGTTGCCATATTATAGTTAATATCAGCAAAGCCACGCTCCATAGCTCTACCATTCTCGCAGCAGCAATCAGAAATCTCACGAGCAATACTATTTTGACCAATAGTATTATCATAACGAGCCTGATTGATAGCGTTTTCAACCTGACATACGCCCTGTTGTGCGGCAAAGCGGTTAGCGACAATATCAGAAGTTAAGCCGTTAGCAAGCTGAGCGGTTTGATAGCCGAGAGAGCAAACTGCATTATTAACACCGGCAAAGCCATTCAACATTCCAGTATTCATAGCATAGAGCCCATCACAGAGACCCTGCTGTACACCACGAATACCACTCTGGAGATCGTTCATGTCGAAACCATAAGCGATTTCCTCACGAGTTGTGGTTCCCTGGAACGCAGGAGATCCAGCACCTTGGCCGCCCATGCCGCGACCGAAACCATTACCCCACATACCACCGTTGAAACAGAAAAGGAAGAGGATAATGATCCCAATTATGTTATCTTATAAGTTTTTTATCTTATAATTCTTATACTTTTTTTCGTATAAGTTCAGCATATCTTTTCAATTATTGATTTTCCAAGTGCGATAATGTCTTACATCACTAATGGCAGAACGACTTATCCCATATAATTCTGCAAAATATTTAATAGTGACTTCGGGATGCTCCCGAATATAATTAACTTTTTCCCAATCCAGTTTAGACCACTTACAATCTTCACCTTGTAAATGCAATTTTTCTTTAACAGCATGGTTTCTATTTTCCTAATTAGATACCCATTCTAAATTTTCAACTCTATTATCAGCTTTATTCCCATTAATATGGTTTATTTGTTCTTTTCCTTCTGGATTAGGAATATATTTTTCTGCAACAAGTCGATGTATAAACATTAGTTTTCCACCAATAGACACTCTTAAATAACCTTTTGCATTAGGTTGTCCCTTAAGAATTCTTCCACTAGTTTTATTAATAACTTCTCCTTGAGTTGTAATTTCATAATCCTCAAGACTTAATTTTCTTGGTGCCATAGTTAATTGCTCCTTTTACAAGTTTAATAGGAATAATAATCCCCTCATGCTATATTAAAAATATAGCCGGGGATTTTAATTAACATTGGCCAATAATTGTCGCGGCCTCGTGGGGAGATTATATCTTTTCACTCCCTATGCGTTGCCCCTGACTGCGGTTTCCGCAGCCTTCGGTTCTGATTCCCATTTCAGGGTTCCAGTTTAATTCCGCGATTTATCCATGGCAGATTTTTAGTTTACCATGCACCGTTGTCCCACATACCATCATTGCGATTGTTACCACCAGTAGCAGCCGCAATATCAGCTAAACTATAACCATTAGAATTATTGAACATATTAAATGTTCCTCCTTTAATAGATGATTAAAGGCCTAGCATCTATTTAAAGGCTGTAAACTCCTTGTCAAAATCAATTCCCTATTGTTTAGCTAAGTTTCGAGCAATTTGCTCAATATCTGCGGATCGACCATTCTTGGCTAGATTTAAAAGGTTTTGACCCATTGGGGTCTCACCCATCTAGCTTTCTAGCAGATTCATAGCGAGTTGCTAAGGATTCTGTCCACTCCTAAGCATTTGGATAAGTTGCATTGGGTTCATAATTCATGTCTCCTTAAAACTTAAATTTCTCAGTCTACTGCGGCTATGCCGGTGTGGGCTGAGATTCTGGCTCTTTTCCTAATATAGCTTGTTTTAGTTGCGCTAGTGTAGTCTCAAACTCTTCTCTAGTAACATACTGAGGAGAGCTGATGACTGGCTCATTCTTTAACTCATAAACATTAAAGCTGGGTGTACCGTCTATGTTTATTTGTTTCGTATAAATGCGTCTGTTTGCTAAATCTGGAAAATAAAATACAGAACCATCGAAATCAATGCTAGTAGCACGAGCCTCTTCAATAGAAGAAACAGGCCGGCCTTTAATACCCATTTGCGGCTAGGTCTGATCCACATATTGAATACCAGGTCTTGGATAGATTGGTGGTTGTGGATAGTATGGATAATTAGTTGCCAAAATTTTTACCTCCTAAAAAAATATTCCTTCGGCCTTTCATTAATATATGAAATTTATCCATGGACGATTTTACACTTTTGTCAAAAATTTTGCCAATTTTTTTAGAAAAAAAATATAGGGAGCCTTAATAGGCTCCCTATTTCTTGTTATTTACGTTTATTAACTTCAGCTTCGATTAATTGAGTAAGATAGGTGTTTAAATCACCTGTAATCTCAGTAATATATTCTTTAGCATCATCGCTTAGAATAGCCATAATAGCGTTCATTGTGCGATTAAATGCTTCCTTTTGAGCTGCTTCATCAAAACTACCAGATTTCTTTAAACTCTCTACGAAGGTTTGATTAGTTGCAATAACACAATCAACAACAGTTTGATAAATCATATTAGTATATTTCTGAGTAATCCCATTATCAGTTTTAGAATTTAATTCATCTCGTTTAGCAGATAAGAAATCAATAAGAAATTTAGTTAAAATACCAAGCAAAGGAATAACACATACTTGGATAATTTGAATTACAATTTCTGGCATAATAATTCCTCCTTATAATTTTCTAATATAATATTAAATTTTACCTAACCTATCAAAAATTGTAATAATGCGGCACATATCTTCAGTAAGATTTAGTTCACCTTTCTCATTTCCTTTTAAAGCGCCTTTATCAATGACTTTTTTAACGCTATCGCGATAATAAAACGGAACTTTATCAATTGTTTTATAGATTTTAACCATAATGTCCTCCTATATACATTTAATCTCGTGATACAAACCCAGTCATTTCATACTCTCCAGATGTGTAAAAAGAGTAAGTAGACATTTTTATTAAAAGTTTCCAGTTATCAGCTTCTTTATACACTTTATAATAATTATTCCCAGAATCTTTATAAAAATAATGGTTTTCAATAGTGCCATCAACTAATTCAAGAAATGAATTACTATAATCTCCAAATGGTTGATTACTGATGAATAGAATTCGTATATCATTATCTCTCGCTGCATTTTTATTGTTAAGGTATATATATATTGAAATGGTACTACCAATAACATCATCATTGTTATTAAAATCAGTTAAAGTAGCCACCAAATCCCCAGAACTATTCACAGTTGGATATACAGATACGTTTGAGTTTTTTTGATGACTTGTTTCAACAGTAACTTTACTTAAACCCTAATACCCAGAATCTGGAGTTATATATTGTATAGAATTAGACGGTATTACTGTTTTGCTCTACAAGAGTACAGGATTTATCTTAACATCACTCAAACCATAATATCCATTATCAGGTGTAATAATCTAAGATGATGTAGTTGGTCTTGCTGTTTTGCTTTGTAATGTTACATCTTTTATCCCAGTAAGTTTAAGCCCTGATGCGCTGGTAAAAGTTTTTCCTTGAGCTACATCAGATGCCGTAGCATCACCAAAGTTGCTCAACGAGGTACTGGCCTGAACTGTAGTGCCTGTACCTACTGCCATGGATTTAGCAGGGACTCCTTTAATAGTAAGGTAACCATTAGCCGCAGATGGGGTAGTGTTGTTGAGGGTAACGATTCCGGAACGATTGTCGGTTAGAGTTCCGGTTTGCTGAAACCCTGTATCGCAAGAGAATGTCTCTCCTGCAATAACATCTCCCTCGTAAGCAGAGCCGAACCCCCCCACATCTAAAAAGTTGGTTAAATCGGCAGTGGCAACTATCTTTGTATCTCCGTCTCCTTTGAATATGGCTGCGTCTTGAGTTACGGGCATTTCAAGGATAAGTTTTGTCTTGTCAGAGTTAAATGACCCGTTTGACGTTTCTGTTCCAGCATCAATCTCATAGGCACTGTTATAGACGCTTGGCAATGTACCATTTATATTGGCCCCAGATTTAGATGTAAATTTATACCCATTGACCACTACATCTGCGGTAGCATCCCCAAAGTTAGACAATGCAGCCGTCATAGTAACTTCTGCGTCTTGTCCAATAATTTGCTTAGTGGTGTTATAACCAGTCAGTCGTAAATTAGATGAAGAAGTATAGGATGTATCAAGTGCTACCCTGCGAGGCCCATAATTAACTGATGTTTTGACCGGCAAAGAACCGGTAATTTTTCCGCTAGCACCATAAGCAGTTGCCGTATTTGCCATATCGCTGGCCGTCACAGTAGCGTCGGAAGTATCCAACGGCACAAACGTCCCGGTCTGGCCGATACCATTCTGGCTGGTGAAGACTTTTCCTGTAACCACATCCTTCGGCGTAGCATTGCCAAAAACTTCTGCGCTTTCAGGATTAGTATTAATAGAAACTGTAGTACCATTCCGTATTATCATGTCAGAATCAATAGTACTAGATAATACAGGTAAATTAGAAGAAGGATTAGTTCCTACGGAAGAACTAACTAACGCCATTGAAGATTCTGCTTCAGTAAGAGTACCTGTTATTTTAAATCCTTTTAAACTAGTGAAAGTTTTTCCAGACGCTACATTTTCCGCAGTGACGTTACCAAAATCTGACATGGGAAATTTTACTTTAACCTAACTTTTTGCTCGACAAAGTTTAGGATTATTGAAAGGATACCTAACTAAACAGTATTCATCATTGGTTTTACTTACATAGTTACTTAAAGTACCCTATTTATATTCAGAATGATTTGCGGCAATTTCAGGAATTGTACCAGTAATTTTATTTCCTTTAACATAAGCAGTTTTATTTTTAAGTAAATCATCTGCCAATGCTGTCGCGTCATTAGTATCTACACCAGTAGTAATCGCGGCAATCTTCGCGGGCATATCAACTGGCTTTATTGTTTCAGTAGACCCATCTTTTTTCCGAATCGCATCTGCTATATTTTTAAACACTTCTTTTAATGTTGCCATTAATATCCCTCCTATAAAGCTTGCCCAATCGCAGCATTAATTGCCGCGTTAACTTCTGTCATTGTTGCTGCACCAATAGCCACTGGAGTAATAGGATCAGAACCTGAAGAAGAGTGCTGACTAGCATGTAAAGTCGGCGCAGACCCCCAATTATTAGAAGGAATCCAACCTATTGATTCCTTAACTTGATAAGTTTTCCCTTGTATTCCTAAATTCTAAGAAGATTTAATATTACTAAAAGTAAATACATTATTTGCAAAAGATTCCATAAAATACATTTCATTATCAAAATTTATAACTATATATTTTCCATCTTTATATGCCTATAATAATTCATTATAAGAAGATTTTGTAGTTCCAAAGTAAAAATCCTAAGAAACCATAGAATCTATTTGTTTTTTTGAATAAGTTGTAGTAGTGGTATTACTACCATCTCGACCAATTAAACTATTAATATAATTAATAGAATAAGTTTTATCAGTTATTGCTCCATTAGATTCATCTTTATATTTATTTTCAATTACATTACTAAGTCCACCAGTTAACTGGACTCTATTCCATATATTATTGATTTTAAAGAACCAATAAGCTATAGCATTGCCATTATCTTCTGTATAAGTAACTGCAAAAATATCTTGATTAGAAATTGTACTATATTTTGCATCAATTTTAGCTCCAATGGCGTTAGTGGTATTAACCACATCCGCACTAGAATAATTAAAACTATCTACAATATTTAAAGCTTCTCCTTCAGGACCTTTTAAACTAGAAACCTATTCATTCCATTTATTATTTTCGAGAGAATAGATTTTACCAGTAGAAGTATTTAAATAAATATCTCCATTTTTAGCTCCATCAATAGCAGAAGTATCCTAATCAGTTTTTATTGCCTAACCAGAAAATATTCTACTACCTCTAGGAATGTTAAAAGTTATAGTAGAAGTATTATTTTTATTTGCCACAGAGACTTTACCAGTGTCTGAAGCTCCTATCATATTATAATTAGTTTCAATAATTGGTATGCTTGGTAATGAGAATTTAAAAACCCAAGAATTAGATTTATTATTTAAAGAAACCTATGGAGTATTACTAGTGCCAGATGAAGTATATGCGGCAATACGTTCAACCTCACAATTTTGCTAAAAAGAAGGCTAAAAGCTAATCATTTCTTCCCACGTTTTATGCTCAAGATTATATCCATATAAAACTCCTGTTACCGTATAAAAATAATAGTCTCCTTGTACCCAAGAAGTTTTATCTGTGATACTATCAATAGAATGAAACTAAGCATTTCTAGGTAAAGAGAAATAAAGTATTTTTTCAAAAGTATTTGCGCCAGCTTTTAACTCTACTTTAGGAGCAGAATAAGGAATAAGACTAGTAATATTTTCATTGGCTTTAATGTTTAAACTACCAGGTATTTTAAATTGAATCGTTGCTTTACCTGGATATCCAGATTCCACACTTTTATCTACTAAAGCTACTGCTTCAGAACCTGGAGGTAAAGTTTCAATTACCTCTGCTTCTATTTTAGAAATAGAACCAACACAAGAGGTAATAAATTTATAGTTCATTCCTGTAGTACTCTCGGAAACCGCATATTTACTATTTAAATCTATTTCTTTATATACCTTTTGCCATAAAGTAGAACTCCAGTTCTTTCGTTTATCCACAGGAAGATTCTAATTGTTTAAATCTAGTGACATAGCAGTCTCATAATCACTAGACCCGGGATCACCATATGAAATCATAACATAGTCATCTGCAGCTAAAGGTGATTTCCAACCCTTGTTAATATCTGCAATTAGCTCTGTAAAAGAAGAAAACACTTCTTTAATTTTAAAGCTTTGTCCTGCTTGACCGCCATAAAAAGAAATCATGTTTTTATCCTCCTTTACTCATATATATAGTCTATAATAACATTTTCTAAATCGCCCTTTTCTCCTAATTTATAGACTCCACTTTCGCCAGATTGATACTTACTCCAACCAATTTTATAAGTGTCAGAATAAGTTTTTTCAATTTCTAACATTTTAGAAGTATCTGCTAAACAAGATTGAAGAAGAGCAATTTCTTCTGCAACTTTATTATATTGGGTAGTACCAGAAGTTAACCCTTTTAACTCATTTTGTTTACTTGTTAAAATCGCGGAAATGCCTTCCCAAGAATCCGCCAAATTATTAGTCCAAGCTAAATAAGAATTCTTCTTAGTAGTCATAGCATCCTCAATAATAGTTAAACCATCACTTTTTAATTTTCCTTCAGCGATATCATCTCTTACATAGTCTTGAGGTTGAATAAAATATAAATTCTTAATTAAAATATCTCCATCAAGTTCATAAATACCTGTACGACCAATGAGAATTTCTTTTATTCCATTAATAACTAATTGAGTACCTGGAGCGGCCTAAACCCCCAATTTTATCCAAGAAGAAGTTCCAACTAAATTTACTAAATTAGAAGACTTCCCATAAAAATTATCTTTTGTTAATATAGCAGAAGTATTATAAACTACCTTACCTGACTCATCAGTGCCAGATGGAACTCTATAAAACAATTGTCCTATATTTGCCATTTTCCTTTTCCTCCTTAAACACGAGTTAATGCTTCTGTTGCGGTGATACTCATTGTTCCATTATAAGTAAGAGGTAAAGAGAACTAAGTAATTTGATAATTACCATAAATACCACTCTCTTTATCTTCAATTCTTATAATATTATTAGGCTCAATATAATATTTTGGTAAACAAGTTAAATTAATTGTTGTATTATAACAAAGATTTTGATATAACATTTCTCTAATTCTATCAAAGCAACTAGCTCCAGTAGAGCTTATAGCTAGTTTGTCATAAAACTAATCGGTTGCCGCAAAATATTTCTAACCAATAGAATTATAACCTTCTATTAGATTCTTTCTTTCTTCTACATCATAATCAGAAATTTTAAAATAAACAACGTCTTCTACATCTCTATTATAAACAGACTTTATATCATTATTATTCTCTACTTTTGTTCTTCTGCCAATACTCTTAACTGAGTACTTACCAAGAGGAGAAGAAGTATCAATAAAATCTAACCAATAATTAATTGCGGCAGGATTTTCTGTAACATCAGGATTCCAATAATTATAATTTGCCCAGTCTTTGTTATTGGGATCATATAAATTACGCCACTCTGCAATTAATTCAGAATCATAATAATTATCATATACACTATTTGTAACCTATGCTCGTAAAGCTCTTCTATAAAGTTCTTCACGCCATTCATTACAAGGGGGTCCAACTAAAGAAACTTTATATCCTTCTAAGCTATAAGAAGAATCATTATTATTATCATATCTTATAATTAAATTAGTTTCTTTATCTTTAACCTCCCACATATATGTTCCCGCAAGATAAATATCAGGAATTTCATCAATAGCTAAATGATATCTAATAGCTATTTTAGAACCTACGAAAGTTGTTCTTTCACCCCAAACATAAAAATCATTTTTTACATTATCATATTTAGGATTTCTAATAATCGCAATCGTGGTATCTAAATCAGTTAAAGAATAAAGAAATTTGGCATTATTATAAGATTTTACATAATCTTTGGTATCAAGCTATAAAATAGGACTACCTGTATTTAAATAATTTTTAATTTCTTGAAAGATAAAACGTCCATTTATATCATAATAATATTCAAAATTTCCAAGTGTAGACACTATTTTATCTAATAAAGAAGTCACAGTATCTCCTGCATTAAATACTAATTCTCCAGGATAAGTAAAGCTAGTCATTTCATAACCAACATTCTAACCAAATATTACTTTATTAGGAAAGTCTTCTGATTCTGTATCACTAACTCCTGTATAATCACTGTTAAAATAGATAGGTGAATCCCCTATATATTTAACTAACTATTTTATTTCTTCATCTATATCAGTTATAATAATATTTTCTGTAAGTTCTCCGCCCCAATGATTGACTGCTTCATAGATAATTTCTGTAATGGTAGGATATTGAATCTCTATTTCATCTTCACTTTTCTATATATATTTTTCATGAAAAGTTATAGACGCTGGAAAAGTTCCTCCCGCAGTACCATCAAGTAAACACATTTTGTCTTTACCTGTAATAGAAATCGTCCAACCACTAGTAGAACGATTAACACTAGCTGAAGAAAGAATAAACACCCCACAAGGAAACCAGACTATTTCTCCATATTTTTCTTTATAAGATTTTAAAGGATTATTATAGCCAATAAAAACTTTAATCTTTTTATTAATAGAAATTTCATTATCTATATTTTCAATATTACTGTTATTCGCAGAAGCTAACATTGTAAGATTAATTGTACGACGTATCGCAGAGGAACCATTTACATTTAAACTACCAGAGGTAATGCTTCCCTAAATTTCTCCAATAGACTCTTCACTATCAAAAGAAAGAAGAATAATACGAGCATATTGTACTCGCATATGAAGTTTATCTAATTCTTTTAAAAAATCCATATCATACATCTTATCACCCCAATGTAGTCTATGTAGTTAAACATTTAAAGTCTATGATAGCAAATTGCGGATCTGGTAACTCTATGTATCTTATCATCTAAGTCATAGGCGACAACGTATATCGTCCGGTAGCTCCTACAAGCACGGTTTCCGCATTTTCTTTTTTATTACCAATTTTAAGAGTGGTATAAGGTTCAACTTCTATTGTTAAAGAAGTAATATCCTAAAAAGAAAAATAAATAGTTCCATTCGTCCATTTACCTTTATCGTCTTGATAAAAGCCATCTTTTAAATCATAATTATGTGCGACTAATTTACGAGTCTCTTCCTCAATAATTTCATATAGATTTTTAGTTTTATAAAGACTGTAATTAGTTGTATCTGCAATAATATAAGAATATTCACTATCTGTTATAGCTTCATTACTATATACTCTAACTGTATTTTGTTCTTGATATTGAGCATTATAATTTTCTAAGATAGAAGAATCTTCTGTGAATACACCTGAAATCTAGCCCCACACTGTAGCAGCATCAATAGAAGTAACTACTTGATAAGATTCATTCAAGACTCTTTCTAAAGAAGAAATATAATTAATAATAAATGGATATGGCGCAGAAACCACTTCTAAAGTAACAATAGGCTGTTCAATTGAATAAATTCTATTCGGATTCACAATAATACTTTGACCATTTACTTTAATTTGAATAGGAGAATTTGCGGAAACGCTGGTTATAGCATCCTATAAACCTTGAAAATAAGCTGCTTTTTCTGTCTCTCCCAGAGCTTTTAAGTCATTAATTGTACCTGATAAATCATTTTCTGGATATCTTTCTACCCAAAAAGATTTTAGTCCTAATAACTTATATTTATATTGGCCATTACCTAATTCTATTTCCTCTTGTTGTTTAATTAATTTCATGATATCTTTATCTTGCGGATATCCGTCATAAATTCCCGCAATCTAGCCAAAAGATTTCATCTATACTGAGCTGGTATTTTCATTCCACTCTCCAACGTCAATAATGCCAATTTCATTTAAATTATCCAAAGTATTTTCTAATACTTCATATGCCGTAGCAGAAAATTCAAAAATCATTCTTCCTAAAGACGCATTAGGTACCATTGAAACATTCATTAAACCTACGATAATATTTCCTTCTGTAGGAGACTTATATAATTTATAAGTAAAGTCATTTAAAAAATCTTCAACTTTTTCTCTAAATTTTCTTTCAATATAGATATTATTGTCTGAAATATTAGCATCTATAAGAAAAAAATTCTCTTCTTGATTTCTCTTATTATTAGATAATGTAAATCTATCAATCGGCAAAACAAGTTCATCTTTATAATAATAGCCATCCTTCTTTAAAGTAAAAAATGTCTAGTCTTCATCCATATTAAAACTAATTAAACCAGAAATAGGAAATTCTGCATAATAGGCATTTCCATTTTTTACCAAATAGGGATATTGACTACCTAAAGTATCTTGTTTACTAGTTAAAGTTGTATGCTTATAGCTACTTAGCTTTTGATTAAATTTAAGACAAAGTTGAATTCCATCTTTATAAAGATAAGAATACTCAAAATCAATTTTTTTAGGATTAATATCCTATAAAGGAGCGCTTCTAAAATGTTTAGAGTTTTCATATTGAAAAACATATTTATACTTAATACCACTTTCAATAGTAAAATCAGTAAACAATAATTC